>Ga0256405_10007070_pt1 | contig 17268 bp, 17 predicted proteins | sample RumenRJG_02DNA_FD_189096 | JGI IMG/M metagenome (GOLD analysis project Ga0256405, IMG submission 189096) | Bovine rumen microbial communities from Lethbridge, Alberta, Canada - RJG_02 | ecosystem: Host-associated > Mammals > Digestive system > Stomach > Rumen | place: Canada: Alberta...
TAAATTTTCAAAGGACCTTTAAAGGTCCTTTTCTTTTAGTTAAAACAATTCGTTACGCCAATTGCTGCCTTGAATATCAATTAACTTATGATTAAAGGCTTGAATTGAAAGACAGCATTCAAAACATAGCAAAAACTTTGTTACTATTTTAAGTTCACTATTCAATAAGTCAGTTTTCAAGCGTTTTTCCTCAGGCAAAAAAAAAATCCCTGCAAAAGCAGGGATCTTAAAACTTTTAAAGTTGAAATTAGAACTTGTAGTTCTCAACAACTGGCTCATCACCGTACTTGTTAGCACCCTTGGTGCCTTCTGAGCACATCCATACTAAAAGAACAATTGGGCCAACATTTGGTACGAAGATCAGTAACAGCCACCAGCCTGACCTGTTGGTATCGTGAAGACGACGAACAGCTACTGCAATACCAGGGACGATTAAGCCTAACCATAATACTAATAATGCTAAACCAGCAATGATATTAACGAATGGGATCACGCATAAGTCAACAAGGATAAAGAAAGCCAGGATCTCGGTTAATACGAAGTACCAGTACTGAGTGCGGTTTGCACGGCCTTCGAACTTAGCATATTTCTTGATAATCTCGAATAATCCGATCTCAACAAAGTCAGGAAGTGTCATTTCTATCTCCAAAAAATAATGAATAAGCTTGTTTTTGCTATAAAAAAAGTGTGATAACTTTCAAAAAATGTTTATATTGTATATAAACGATTATATAAATTGTGAGATATAGATCACAAACAACAAGCTTGTCATTATTTTGGAAAAAATAATTATTTTCTTACTCTGTAATTATTTTTAAATTCCTGCTAAATGAGGCAAATTCGTATAATATAATTCGCCTCATTTTGTCAGATACTAAAGCTTTACTTCGTTTACAAGCTCTTTTCCATCAAAGTAATCTTTAATATTGTTTAAAGTTGTTTTAACAATATTATCCATTGCTTCTTTGGTAAAGAATGCCTGATGAGAGGTGATAAGTACGTTGTTGAAGCTCATAAGTCTTGCAAGATTGTCGTCTTTGATAATCATGTCAGACTTGTCCTGGAAGAAGTAGTCATGCTCTTCTTCATAAACATCAAGACCGGCAGCTCCTACCTTTCCTGATTTTAAGGCAGCAGTCAGCTCTTCTGAATGAATTAAAGGACCTCTACCTGTATTGATGATCATTACTCCATCCTTCATTTTGGCAATGGAATCTTTGTTAATCATATATTTGTTATCAGGTGTTAAAGGACAGTTTAATGAAATAATATCTGACTGAGCATAGAGATCATCTAAAGAAACATATTTAATGCCCGCATTCTTTTCAAATTCCTTATCCTCAAAGATATCATAGGCAATAACATTCATGCCAAAGCCTTTTAAAATGCCGATTAAAACTCTGGCAATCTTACCAGTTCCAACTACTCCGGCAGTCTTTCCGTTAAGATCAAATCCCATCAGACCATGCAGTGAGAAGTTACCGTCTCGTGTTCTGGTGTAGGCTTTGTGAGTCTTTCTGTTTAAGGTAAGAATAAGTGCCATCACGTGCTCAGCAATTGCATGAGGTGAATAGGCAGGAACTCTTACAATCTTAATACCAAGCTCTGCTGCAGCTGTAAGATCTACATTGTTAAAACCGGCACATCTTAAAGCAACAATCTCAACACCGTGAGCCTTGAGCTTTGTAAGTACCTCTCTGTCACAGCGATCATTCACAAAAATGCATACGGCTCTCGCTCCATGAAGTTCATCTGCATTATGCAGATCAAGAAAACTTCTGTGTGAATAAAGTTCAAAACCGAAGTTATCTTTTTTATTCCATTCGGCAAATGCATGACGGTCATAGCTGTGTGTTCCGAAAAATACAATTTTTTCGCTCATAGAGCCTCCTCTATCTTTTAGCATATAAAAACTAATTACTTTTATTTTAAGTACTTTTAATAGTATGACTTATATTTGTAAATTTTATTTAACACAGTTCTCAAAAGTTCTGCATTGATTATAAGACATCTTTTATATCTTCTATAATAAGTAGAGATATAAAAAAAATCTGCAGCAAAATTTAGAATAATACCTGTTTATAAAACAATAACAGATGTCTGCATTGAGGTATGTATGTCCAGTGTATTAGCAATGATTCTGGCAGGAGGTGAAGGCACCCGACTGATGCCTTTAACCAACAGCCGTTCCAAGCCTGCAGTTCCTTTTGGCGGAAGTTACAGACTCATAGATTTTGTATTAAATAATTTTGTAAACTCCGGCATTTTTAGAATTTACGTAATTACTCAGTACAAATCTCAGTCTCTTCAGATGCACCTGAAAAAAGGATGGTCTGTAAGTGGTATTTCCGGTGCATTTATTGATGCTCTGCCAGCTCAGATGAGAGTCAGCAGAGAGTGGTATCAGGGTACAGCTGATGCTATTTACCAGAATGAAGGATTTATTAAAGACGCCTTTGCAGAAAATGTCTGCATCTTCGGCTCTGATCATATCTATAAAATGGATGTGCGAGCCATGATCAATTACCATACTATAAATGATGCAGATCTGACCATAGCTGCCATAAAAATGCCTGTTGAAGCATGTTCTAAAAAATTCGGTATCATAGAAGTAGATGAAAAAGGCAGAATGATTGGTTTTGAGGAAAAACCAGAACAACCAAAACCAATTCCAGGTGATGATAAAAACTGCCTGGTATCAATGGGAAACTATATCTTCAAATCAGATATACTCTGTAAAGAACTTAAAGAGGATGCTCAGAATAATAACTCGAGCCATGACTTTGGAAAGGATATTATTCCCAAAATGGTTGAGCGTAACAGAGTTTTTGCCTATGACGTCAGCGGTCTTTACATTGAAGGCGAAATTAAAGACTGTTACTGGAGAGATGTAGGCTCTATAGATTCATTCTATGAAGCTCATATGGATCTGTTAGGTTCTAATCCGAAATTCAGACTTAATAATCCAAAATGGCCAATGCATACCTACTATCCTCCTCTGGCACCTGCCAATTTTACAAATACGCCAAATAATGATTCAGAGGTGTCGCGATCTTTAATTTCAGGTGGCTGCAATATTGATGGTGCCACCATCAAAGATTCAGTTTTAGGTTTTTGCTGCAATGCAAATGATGGTGCAACTGTTGAAGGCTGTGTACTGATTGGTGATAATATTGTAGGTGAAGATGCTAAGATTAAAAATGCAATATTAGACAGAAAGGTTGAGATTGCGCCTGGCTTTGCCCTTGGCTATGACAGGGAAGCTGATGCCAAGCTTTTGAAAATGGATCACAATCCGCCCGTCAGAATTTCAGAAAACGGCATAATTGTCATACCAAAAGGTATGAAACTTGGCTTTGACAAGTAGTACCCTTAAGGTGAGGTTAGCGTGAAAATAGTAGTTTTATCTTCAGAAGTAGCAGATATCATCAAATCAGGCGGTTTGGCTGACGTTGCCAAAGCGCTTCCCCTGCAGCTTACTGCAAATGGTCACGATGTTCGTGTGATTATGCCATGCCATACGGTCATCAAGAACTATCAGCAGCTTGAAGTAATCGGACAGTTCATTTTAAATGAAGATTTCCAGGATCCAAATCTGCGCCTTCCATATACGGTAAGACGAACCTATCTTAACGGCACCACAGAAGTCTGGCTGATCGAAAACGATCAGTACTTCAACCGTACCTCAATGTATGGTGATAATAATCAGGGTTATGCAGACAACGGTGCACGCTATGCTTTCTTCTGTGCCGCAGCCCTTGATGCAAGCAAGAAACTTGGTTTTAACATCGATATTCTGCACTGCAATGACTGGCATACAGGTTTAGGCCCTATGATTATGCGTATCAAATACGCATCAGATCCTGCATTTAACAAAGCACGCTCAGTTGTAACCATTCATAATGGTGCATTCCAGGGCGCCTTTGATCGCGGTCAGGTATACATGATCCCTGAAATTGCCAATGTCTATAATGACAAGATTATGCAGGGCAGCTATATCAACTTCTTAAAGTGCGCTGTTTATTATGCAGATAAAATCTCAACTGTAAGTCCAGGTTACTGTGATGAGTTAAAGAGTTACTTAGGCGGTCACGGTATGACACCTAACTATCTTGACAGACAGGCAGACATGGTCGGTATCTTAAACGGCTGTGACTATTCAGACTGGGATCCAAGCTCAGACAAGCTTCTGCGTATCCGCTATGATTTAAATACTTTAGATCAGAAGATCCTCGGTAAATACGTACTGCAGCGCCGTTTCGGTTTTGAAATGGGTGATACCCCAATGTACGGTATGGTTGCAAGACTCACAGATCAGAAAGGCGTAGGTCTTATCATTCCAATTTTAGAGAGATTCCTCTCTCATAAGGTTCAGGTTGTAATTCAGGGAACCGGCGATCCATTTCTGGCTCAGCAACTAAGCGAAATTGAAGAGCGTCATCACGACAAGTTCCGCTTTATATCCTGCTATGACAATACCATTGCCCATCAGATTGAAGCTGCCTCTGACTTCTTCTTAATGCCATCAATCTTTGAGCCATGCGGTCTTAATCAGATCTATTCTCTAGCATACGGAACACTGCCTATTGTTAGAGCTGTAGGCGGTCTTAAGGATACTGTTATTGATTATGATCAGGAAAAAGCAAAGGCTACAGGCTTTATCTTTAAGGAGCCAAGCTCTGAAGAACTGCTCTCTATTCTGCGTCGTACGCTTATTCTCTATCTTGAAGATCCTAATGAAATGAAGAGGATCAAGCAGAATGCCATGAAGGTGCGTTTTAGCTGGAAGGATTCAGCAAAGAAATATGAGGAGCTTTACAATCAGGCACTTGCAAAACCAAAATGGTAGTTTGCAGTACCTGAATAAAAGCGATTGTTAAAAGTGCCAGTCAAGTGTGGTGATAGGAGAGCCTGGCTTGACTGAGCCATCGTCTGACTCTTCTTCAGTTTCCGCTTCTGGTTCTTCATTTACATAATATGCACAAGCTCTGGCTTTTTTCATTCTCTCTTTTAGATCAGAAATGGCAATACCGCGACGCAGCATTACACCGCCTAAAATAATCTCCATTAAAACCATCAGATTAAGTCTTGCACCTAATGGTTCATCAGAGTTATATTTAATCGGATCGCCTGAACTTAGCCCCAATGTGCATAAGGCAAAAAGAGGGGTATTTTCTGGAGCAATGGCAAGTGATACGCCACCGGTGTTTCTTATAAAATCAAGAGACTCAATAAGATCTTTATTCATGCCGCTTGCTGATACTGCAATTACAACATCTCCAGAGTGCATTGAAGCAATGGCAAGTGACATTGACTGACGGTCAGTATAACTTTCACAAGGGAAACCTAATGACAGCATACGGGCACAAAAATCAGAAGCAACAAAAGAGCTTAAGCCCTGAGAGATCACAACTATACGGCGTGACTGACTTACTACATCAATTGCTCTTGCCACCACAGACTCATCAATAGAGCGCTCTAAGGTGTTTACTGTATTTTTGGCAGTTCCCATTACTTTTGAAACTACATCTTCTACAGTATCACCCTGCTTTACACTTTCTGACTTTCTTATCTGTTCTTTGCTAACAAGTGCACTTAATACCAGCTTGAATGCAGGAAAGCCGTCAGCACCAAAACGCTTGCAGAAGCGGCAGACAGATGGTTCTGATACTGCGGCTCTTTTGGCAAGCTGCGCGATGTTTTCATTTATGACAGAAGCAGGATCTTTCAATATTACAGCTGCAAGCTTGCGCTCAGACTTGGTTAGATCAGTTTCCTTTGCAATTCGGTCAAGTAAATTCTCAGCCATATGATATTTATCTATTTATTACATTAACTCAGAAGTACTCTTTACAAAGCCATTCTGAACCACATACTGGATCTTATATTCATCATCAAAAATAATCAGATCTGCAATAAAGCCACCTTCAATTCTGCCAACTTCACTAAGACCAATAGCCTTGGCTGGGGAATAGGTTGCAGCAAGCAGAGCCTCATCAAGAGTAAAGCCACAGGAGTTAACCAGAAACTTTACGCCATCCATCATACAGATATTGGTACCGGCATAGGCACCCTTTGAATCAATAAGGCCTCGCTTGTGATCGCAGAACAGTTCTGTACCACCTATTACAATGGAATTAGGAAGCTTTGAAACACCTGCTACAGACTGAGCATCAGATACAATATATAACCTGTCACCTAAAAGCTTGTGGGCAAGCTTTACCAAAGAAGGATGAACATGCTTGCCGTCAGCAATGATACCAGCATAGACTCTGTCATTCTGAAGTGTTGCACCTACAATACCAGGCTCACGACCAACAGGAGGCTTCATACCGTTAAACAGATGAGTTACATTGGTTATACCAGCCTTAAAAGCCTGTGTGGTTTCAAAATAGGAAGCAGATGAATGGCCGATTGACATACGTACCTTCAGACCTAAGAGCTCAACGATATTTTTGGCTCTGACAACCTCAGGTGCAATGGTCATATAGGCAATCGACTCTTTGTTCTCTTTTACAAAGTCAATATCAGCAGGAGAAAAGGTTCTGATATAACCACTTGGGTGGAAACCTTTGTAAGCCTGAGAAATAAAAGGACCTTCAAGATGAATGCCAGGACAGATGGTTGGGTGCTTTTCCTTAAACTCTGCAACTGCCGCAATACCACGGGTGGTGTTCTCACGGGGACCTGAAACAAGAGTTGGCACGAAAGTGGTGGTTCCGTGAGCTGTAAGCCAGCGTCTCATGGACTCAAGGGATTCAACATTTGGAGATGAAACAAAGGAAACACCAGCACAGCCGTTAACCAGCAGATCAATAAAGCCAGGACATACATGCAAGCCCTTTACATCAATTTCTTCAGCGGTACCGTCTTCAAGCAAAGTTGGATCAAGTGGCACAATGCGGTGATCCATAATAGCCAGGGAATCAGTATCAACAAATTCCTCGGAGGTAATATGCAGCTGAGCATTTCTGATAATGGTAGCACTCATAATAATATGTCCTCAGTTTGTTAAGAGTTATCAGGGGTATTAGCACTTCTTGCAGCTTTTTTGGCTCTCTTTGCTGCAAAATCCGGCTTACCCTTGTTCTTCTTGTCTCTTAAGCGATCTTTTTTGTGCTCTTTCTTCTCTTCTTCCTTTTTCTTCTTGTCAAAGCCGCCCTTGCCACCAATGGAAGCTCGGGAACGCTTTTTCTCTGACTGACGGTGATCTTTAGGATCTTTTACAGGAAATTCAGCACACAGATTCTTGATATGGCGTTTTTCAATCTCTTTACCGGTATAGCGTACCAGCTTGTCTAGATATGAAATCTCGTCAGCAGTTACCAGTGTTACAACTACGCCTGAAGCTCCGGCTCTGGCAGTACGACCTGCACGGTGTACATAGATTGCGGCATTGCCTGGGATATCAAAATTGTAAACATGAGTAACATCCGGAAGGTCTAAACCGCGAGAAGCTACATCTGTTGCAATCAGGATCTGACAGTCACCTTCATTGAACTTGCGCATGGCAGCTTTTCTTTCTGTCATGGAGATGGCACCCTGAAGACTTGCCACCTTAAAGCCTAATCTTCTTAAGGAAGACTCAAGACGATGAAGTCTTTCAATAGTCTTAACAAAGACGATTGACTTGCCTGAAACTGTATTTAAAAGGTGGTGCAGGATCTTAAGCTTCTGAGGATCGCCTGCAGCATAATAAGCACGGCTTGATAAAAGCTCAGGAAGCTTTTCATCAGCTTCACCGCCGGCACCTATGCGCACTTCAAACGGATCATTTAATACGGATTCAGAGAAATCTCTGATGCCAGCACCTTCTAAAGTAGCAGAGAATAAAAGAGTCTGACGGCGGTTATAAAGCTCTCTGGTGATTTTGGCAACGTCATCTCTAAAGCCCATGTCAAGCATTCTGTCTGCTTCATCAATAACGTAAAGTTCAACCTTTGAAGTATCAAGCCAGCCCTTTTCTAAAAACTCTATAAGTCTGCCAGGAGTTGCAGCGACAATTGAACATGGATTGTCCTTCTGAACTTCTCTGCTGCCACCGCCAATAATGGTTCCGGCAGTAAGGTCTTCAAAGTTTTCAAGCAATGCTGAAGCCACATTCTCAACCTGCAGGGCAAGTTCTCTTGTCGGCTCTAAAATAATAGCCCTGACACCTTCTTTTTTCTCTAAGGAAAGTCTTGCAATTACAGGCAGTAAAAAGGCTGCACTCTTACCTGTTCCGGTAGGAGCTCCGCCTAAAATATCCTTGCCTTCAAGAGCTTTGGGAATTGTGATAGTCTGAATTGGAGTTGGAGTGCTCCATTCAAGCCTCTCGGTTGCCTCTACTAAAAATTCTGGTAAGCCGAGTTCTTCAAAAGTCATTAGACGCCCTCTCTGCCCATACGCTTGGCATGGCACATTTTAATATATTCAATCATATCCTGACGGGATTTGCTCTCAGGGACAGCTGTACCGTTAAACCATCTTACAAGTTCAAGATCGCTTGCCTCAAGCAGGTCAACATATGCATTTAACATGTTCTCGTCGGTGTTCTGTAAATCCTCTTCTACAAAAGGAAGAAGCATTAAATCAAGCTCCTTCATGCCTCGACGGGACTGCCATTTAATCTTACCGCTAACTTCTACCATATTTATCTCCTAAACAGAAACGGCACCCTTGATAGGTGGATATGGATCGTAGTCAACAAGTGAAATATCTTCATACTTATAGTCGAATACAGACTCAACCTCACGATTGAACACAATACGTGGAAGAGCTCTTGGAGTACGGGTAAGCTGCTCTTTAATCTGTTCAAAATGATTTGAATAAATATGGGTGTCACCACCTGACCACACAAAAGTGCCAGGCTTTAAACCGCACTCTTTGGCAATCATTAAAGTTAAAAGAGAGTAACTTGCGATATTGAATGGAACTCCCAAGAAGAGATCTGCACTGCGCTGATAGAGCTGACAGGACAGTTTGCCGTCTGCAACATAGAACTGATACAGAGTGTGACATGGTGGCAGCGCCATAGTATCTACATCACCAGGATTCCAGGCACACACGATAATTCTGCGGCTCTCAGGATTTTTCTTGATAGTTTCAATAGCATTGGCAAGCTGATCAATATGTCTGCCGTCTGGAGTTTCAAAATCACGCCACTGCTTGCCGTATACAGGACCTAAATCACCGTTTTCATCAGCCCATTCATCCCAGATATGAACATTATTGTCCACAAGATACTTGATGTTGGTGCTGCCACTCATCAACCATAAAAGCTCGTGCAGTACACCTTTGAAAAACACTTTCTTGGTGGTTAAAAGAGGAAATCCCTCGGACAGATCAAAACGCATCTGGGTACCGAAAATAGAACGGGTACCGGTTCCGGTGCGATCGCTTCTGTCTACACCCTCTTCCATAATTTTTCTGGCTAAATCCAAATATGCTTTCACTTTCAGCTCCGGATATTATCTGATAATTCGATGACACGGCTTAATCCGTTTACTCTTGCAAAGTCCTCATAGAGAGCTTTGATCTGATCTGAATTAGATAAGGTCAGAGCCTGAGTGCCAACCTTGATAAGTTCAGAAATATTAGTATGACGGACAATATATTTTACACGAGCCATCTGAGAATAATTCATTGACAGATGTTCAAAACCTAACGACATCAGAAGCAGAGAGCCTAGGGAACTTCCAGCAAGCTCACCGCAGATAGACAGAGGCTTCTTTAAAATTTTTGACTTGTCTACAAGGTATTTAAGACAGCGCACCGCTGCAGGATTGAACGGATCAAAGAACTTTGAAACCTTAGGATTGTTTCTGTCTACAGCAAACAGATACTGAATCAGATCGTTTGAACCAATTGAGAAGAAATCAACTTCCTGAGCGATGTCATCAAGAACATAGGCAAGACAAGGAATTTCAATCATCACGCCGAAACGTGGGCGGGAGATAATGGTATTGTTTTCCTGCTCAACCTCTGAGATGGCCTCATTTAAAAGACGCTTTACAATCAGAACTTCTTCTAAGCGGGCAATCATTGGCACCATAACTTCAAGGTTGCCATGCTCCATATGAGCATACATCATGGCTCTTAACTGAGTTTTCAGAATATCAGGCTGATCGATGCAGACACGAATACCTCTCCAGCCTAAAGCAGGGTTCTGCTCTTCAATCGGCAGATAAGGAAGGCCTTTATCGCCACCTACATCAAGGGTACGCATACATACCGGTCTGCCTTTAAACTGAGAGAGAAGATTAGAATACCAGCCAATCTGCTGCTCTTCTGTTGGCAGTGATGAATTGAGCATGAATGCAATTTCAGTACGGTACAAACCGATGCCATCAGTTTCATCAGTAAGATCTTTGGCCTCATGATTCAGACCTGCGTTGAGCTGAATAGTGATTCTTCTGCCATCAATACTGATACCCTTCTCTTTCTTTTCAGACTCAAAAAGATCCTGACGCTCCTGGCCCTGGGAAATCAACTGATTGTATTCGTCGATAACACTTGGAGAAGGATCAACAATAACCTCTGCATTCTGACCGTCAATAATCACAGTATGACCGTCAATTTCATCAAGAGACAGCTGCACACCGATTACAGCAGGTATACCGAGATCCTGAGCTAAAATTGCAGTATGAGAGGAAGTTGCAGAATCCACACAAATAAAGCCTTCAACCTTGTCTCGAGGCAGATCTGCCACAGTGGCTGCAGGCAGAGTTCTGACCACCAGAATCTCATTTTGCTGAATCTCATCATTGCTTGAATAAATATGAGTCAGACGGTAAATAAGAATATGTGCAAAGTCGATAAGATCGCGCATCTTATCTTTGCTCAAAATCTTCTGATCTCTTTCAAGGCGGCTCTGAACCACAACTTTAATGGCTGATGCAGCCACATAGCCCTGATCTAAAATCGCACGATCTACTTCATCAATCAGTTCTGAATCATCAAGCAGACTGCCATAACCATGGATATAGCCTGATTCTGCTCTTGACTGTGAATTTTCACGCATGGATAGAACTTTTTTATCCATCTCAGTCTGCAGCTGGAAGATGGTCTGATGAAAAAGCTCACTCTGAATAGTTCTTTCATCAGTGTACATAATCTGCAGATTGTTGAAGGTTACAGGAGGTTTCCACACTGCAGCCTGGGCAATTGCAATACCACCGGTACCAACCTGGCCTTTAAATCGGGTTGATGAATTTTCCTGATAGAGCTTGTTGCGGTTTAAGGATACAGTTGATGCAATCTGAGCTGACAGAGTAATTAAGAAAGACTCTTCCTGTTCATCAAACTGACGATCTTCCCTGCTCTGAATTACGAGCACACCAAGAAGTTCTCCCTGATTGATAACCGGTACACCCAGGAATGATAAAAACTCATCCTCACCCACATCAGGAAGGAATTTGAAATTAGGATGGCTTGGGGCGTCTGCTAGATTTATAAGTTCCTGCTTCTGGGCAACAAGACCCACAAGACCTTCACCTACACGCAGATTGGCCTTGCCGATTGAAGACTTTGACAGTCCATCTGTAGCGGCAAGCCTCAAATAGGTACGTCTTGCATCCAAAAGATACAGTGAACAGCAGTCAACATCTGTAGATGTACGAATTTCTTCAACGAATGTGGCAATAGCCTCCTCAAAGGAATTCTTTGAAGAAAAGTCCTGAATAATTCTTCTTAATGACAACAAGATTGAATTTGGTGCATTGTCGACCATGCTTAATTTCCTCTCCTGTTTTTAACATTCCTGTTATCTGCCTGACGAGGTGTTTCAAATAAAACACCCTGAGCAAACACAGTCAGTACACGTCTGTATACGTCACGTTTGAATGCAACCACCTGCCTTACAGGATACCAGTAGCTGACCCACCTCCAGTCATCAAATTCAGGATGACCCTTACGGTTAAACTCGATCTGGTTTGACTTGTCCTTTTTTAAGGAAAGCAGATACCATTTCTGTTTCTGGCCAACACAAACAGGCTTTTCCGTCCAGCGAATAAGTCGTTTTGGAAGACGGTACTTGAGCCAGAACTTGGTTGATGCAATCAGATTAACATCATCCTTGGTCAACCCGAGTTCTTCATACAGCTCACGATACATTGCAGCCTCAGGAGTCTCACCATGATCAACTCCTCCCTGAGGGAACTGCCAAGAATTCTGACGAATTCTTCTTGCCCACAAAACCTGACCCTTGCGGTTGCAGATCACTATACCCACATTGGGTCTGAATCCGTCTTTATCAATCACAAAAACCGCCTAGTCTTTAAATCTGTACAGCAAAAAAAATTTTGCTAAAATTACTAAGATTTATTATAGCAATAAAAGGCCTTTATAGCCTTGTAGAACCTCTCAAATTTTTCTGATTTTTTGCGAGTTTATATGAATATTTCAGGCGAAAACGCAATTAAAACACAAAATGAGCCTCAAAGTTTTGAAACGCTCATTGAAAGACTGAATTTAATTGTGGGAAAAAGTATTACCGAACTTGCCAAATCAGTAAATGTTGATGTTCCCATTTCCCCACTGCATGGCAAGGGTTTTGTAGGTGAACTCCTAGAGATTCTGCTTGGTGCTGCTGCAAAAAATCAGTCAATACCAGATTTTCCCAAACTTGGCCTGGAACTTAAGAGCATACCGGTTGACTCAGAATTTAAAGTCCTTGAATCTACATTTCTGTGTCATGCGCCACTTAGCAATATCAGAAATCTTACTTTTGAAAACTCAAGTGTCTATGCAAAAATAAAAAGAGTTCTGTTTGTGATAGTAAACGGTCAAAGAGATCTCGGCTTTGAACACAGACGGGTGCTAGGTTATTTTTTCTATTCTCCTGGCAAAGAAGAACTTGACACCTTAAAACAGGACTTTAACGAACTGTACGAAATGGTAAAAACAGGCCTAGTCGAAGATATAAACGCAAGATTCGGTCACATCATTCAGATGAGACCAAAAGGTGCTAACGGAAAGGCTCTGACAGAATGTACAGGACCTGATGGAAAAATCATAAAAACCAGGCCAAGAGGTTTTTATATAAGGCGTAAGCATACCCAGAAACTTGTTGATAATTTCCTCAAAAATTACCCTAAAGCACCTTTTTGAAACAAATTTACATTTATATTAAACAAAGTAAATATTATCAGATTGAAAATTGAAGATTTATTTAAATCTGAAATGTCAGTTATTCTTAAAAGCGTCCTATAAGAAACGGCTTATTTAAGCCATTATATTTTTTACTTTCAGATATTTAACCACTACAATGTAGAATTTATTTCATTTTTGAAAGTAACACAAATTTTATGATACATCACACATCTTAAAACAAAACGGCTTAAACAACTTCAATTTTGTTAAATTCGTATCGTTTTAGCATACAATAGCCTCAACGCTTATATTTTAAGTACCGAAGTCAGTATAACTGTAAAAAAAAGTTAAATTTACATCTGATTTTTATCGGTGCTATTTACTTTTTTTTGAGGAGATTATAATAATGAGCGCATCAGTAGGTAAAGTTACTAAGACTGGTAAAGTTACTGTAACCTTCACAGTTAAGAAAGAAGCAGTTCAGGGCGCAGAGAAGATTGATTTACTCTGCGAGCACAATGGTTGGCAGTCTGTTGCTTTAAAGGCACAGAAGAATGGCACATTCAAGGGTTCAATTTCAATCCCAGCTGATGGCCAGGTTAAGTACCAGTACAAGTTCAAGTATACCTTTGCTGACGAGTCAGTAAAGTTTGACAATGACTGGGATGCAGAAGGCTATACTGCAAACCCATTCGGCGGTGAGAATTCATTCTTCTCTATCGTAAAAGAATAATAAAGAAAAAAGTTACCAGCAAAATCCTCTGAATAAAATCAGAGGATTTTTTTTATCCTCATTCTGAAGCTGTTTATTTAATCTTCACAAAAGAGTCTCTCAAATGTCTAATCATTGATTATAGTTCATAATGTTCAGGCATAAAAAAACTTGAAGTTCAGATTAAATACAAAAAAAATCAAAAAAGGGTTGACAGTACACATCTTAGCTCATATAATGTGTTCACATTTTGACGCGGGGTGGAGCAGCTTGGTAGCTCGTCGGGCTCATAACCCGAAGGTCGTTGGTTCAAATCCGGCCCCCGCAACCAATTTTGAAGATCGCTTATGCGGTCTTTTTTCGTTTTAAGCCTCTTAAATTTAAAACCGGAGAAACTATGCTCAGAATTGGTTTTATTGGTGGCGGAAAGGTTGGCTCAACCTTAGGCAAATATTTTTTCAAACACGGACTTTATCTGTCTGGATATTACTGCGATCCTTTGCATCAGACATCAGCACTGAATGCTGCACAACAGACCTCATCAAAAATTTTTAATTCTCTTGAAAGTCTATGTGACAAATCTGATATTGTCTTTTTCACACTTCCTGATGGATGCATAAAGGAAACATTTGAAAAAATTCCTGAAAAATACCAGAAAGACAGAATCTTTATCCACTGTTCCGGAGCATTAAGCTCAAAAGACTGTTTTAAAGAAGCATCATATGCCTACTCTTTCCATCCGATGTGTGCTGTGTCTGATCCTATAAACAGTTATAAGTATCTAAATAAGGTAACCTTTACATTAGAAGGCCATGAAGAAAAGTTCTGTTTCCTCAAAGACCTTTTTGAATCTGTATCTTTAAAGGTTGTAAAACTCTCTGATGAAAACAAGGTTAAATATCATCTGGCCTCTGTAATGGCAAGCAATCTTGTAACTGCTCTTTTTGAAAAGGCATCTGAACTTCTTGTACAGTGCGGATTTACACAAGATGAGGCCCGCTCCTCTCTATCCTCTTTATTTTTAGGAAACGCAGACAATATAGTAAGAGATGGTACTGTAAAAGCTCTTACGGGGCCAGTGCAGAGAGCTGACAGTCTGACTGTAAAAAAGCATCTTGAAGTTCTTAATAATGATAAGCAGAATGATAATTTAGAGTTATACTTAATTTTATCAAGAACTCTTTTGAAACTGGCTCAGAAAAAAAATTCAAAAGCAGATTTTTCAGAAATAAACACTCTGTTAAAAGTACAGGAAGAAAAATAATGAAAACCACAGTAGCTACTTTTGCAAAGATGAAGTCAGAAGGTTCAAAAATCACTATGATAACCTGCTATGACTACACTATGGCAAAACTTGTTAATGCTTCAGAAATTAACTCTGTATTGGTAGGTGACTCTCTTGGTAATGTAATGTTAGGTTACCCTGATACCCTCTCAGTTACCATGGAAGATATGATCACCTACTCATCAGCTGTGGCAAGAGGCTGCCCTGATAAACTGGTTATCTGCGACATGCCATTCATGTCTTATCAGGTATCAGTTGAACAGGCCTTAACAAACGCCGGCCGTATCATGAAAGAAGCTAGAGTTCAGGCCGTAAAACTTGAAGGCGGAAGACGAGTGGTTCCTCAGATAAAAGCTATCGTTGAGGCTGGTATTCCTGTCTGTGGTCATATTGGTCTTACCCCTCAGTCAGTCAATGCCTTTGGTGGCCATAAGGTTCAGGGAAAAACTGAACAGGCTGCAAAAGATCTGATTGAAGATGCTCTTGCTCTTGAAGAAGCAGGTGTATTTGCAATCGTGCTTGAGTGCATTCCAGAAAAGCTTGCAAAGATTATTACATCAAAGGTAAACGTGCCAACCATCGGTATCGGTGCCGGTGCTGACTGTGACGGTCAGGTACTTGTTTATCAGGATATGCTGGGAATGAATAAGGATTTCTGTCCTAAGTTTGTAAAACACTATGCTTCTTTATCAGATACCATTTCAAATGCATTCAATCAGTATGATGCTGAGGTGAAATCAGGAACATTCCCTTCACAAGAGCATACCTTCAAGATTGATGATGAGGTAATAAAAAAGCTTTACTGATAATCAGTAAAGCTCGTAATCATATGATGGTCCCATTCTTTGCACATTTTTGTGTAACTATGGGAGAGGCAATAAATCCTCAGCACATGCTGGGGATTTTGTTATGTGGCTAATCTAGATTTTCTTCTGTCTCTGCTTTTGTGGAAGCGTCAATATTAGGAATTGACCAGAGTTTCAGGTACTGCAGGCATTGCACCTAACTGAGTGCAGACAAAGGCTGCCAGCTCTGTAGCCTTTTTGTGAGCCACACTTAAAGGATCGCCTTTCATAAGTCTGCTGATAATTGTGGCGGTAAATGAATCTCCAGCCCCCACCGTATCAACGACTTTTACCTTTGGAGTTGGTAGCACTGAAATCTCATCATTAAGATAAACAGTGCTTTGCTTTGCTCCCTCAGTAAAAATAAAGCAGAAAATTCCTCTTGATTTAAGGTATTCATAATACAAATCTGGAGATACCTCATTGAGCTTGGCAAATCTGCATAAAACAGGAAGCTCGTCTTCATTGCACTTGAAAATATCTGTTCTCTTCAGGGACTCTTCGATGACTGCTTCTGAATAGTATTCTCTGCGCAGGTTGACATCGAATACCCTTAATGAACCTGCCGGCATGGCGTCCAGCAGTGCCATAATGGTCTTATGCGAGACTTCGCTTCTTTGAGCCAGAGAACCAAAACACATCAGATCAAGTTCTCTTGCAAGCTTAATTGCGACCCCTGACAGAGGGATGTTATCGTAGGCCGTATCCTCAACAAAGGTGTATGCAGGCACTCCGTCAGAGGATAAAGACACATTTACCGCACCTGTAACCTTGTCGTTTTCGAGCAGCAGAGCTGGTAAAAATCTGGCGGCAAGCCAATCTCTTGCCCTAAAGCCTAATTCATCCCTGCCCACAGAACTTATGGCTACAGCCTCAAGTCCGTTCTGTCTGCAGTGATATGCAAAATTGGCCGGTGCACCACCAATTTTAGGACCGCTTGGGAACACATCAAACAGAACTTCACCAACACCTGCGCATTTGATTTTTTTAGATTTAAATTTAGAAAAGTCCAACATTTAAAGCTCCTGACTATATTATTAACTGTTTAAGAAGATGCTGGTGCTGCAGTTGAAGCTCTTTGCAGAAGCATCGATTTTAAACAGATGTTCTTTGGTTTATGCTTGCTGCCGTTTACCTGTCTGTTATCCTCAATAACACTGTCGCAGTGAGTGTCTGTACTCTGCCTGTCAACAAGCACTACTGGTATATTCAGGCAGCAGGCTGATATGTTTTTACTGAATTTTGCGGTGGGCATAATAATCAGGCTGCGTAAATTCAGCGAAGCCGCTATTTTAGATCTTATAAAATCTATAAAAACATATAAATATGTAAAAATAGATTTGCCTAAATTCCTG
>Ga0256405_10007072_pt1 | contig 17260 bp, 17 predicted proteins | sample RumenRJG_02DNA_FD_189096 | JGI IMG/M metagenome (GOLD analysis project Ga0256405, IMG submission 189096) | Bovine rumen microbial communities from Lethbridge, Alberta, Canada - RJG_02 | ecosystem: Host-associated > Mammals > Digestive system > Stomach > Rumen | place: Canada: Alberta...
AGCGATCGTCGGTGCATACAGCTTGCTTGCTGAGGATCATGAGATCTATCTGTTCGATCATATCAAGGAAGAACCGGAAGGCTATGGGATCGATGGCATGGCTGAAGACACCTTGAAAGCTTTTGAATTGTTAGGTATTGAACATGCCGATCTGATGGGCGTATCGATGGGCGGTATGGTTGCACAGACCATCGCTTTGAAACGAAGCGATGTCGTTGATTCTCTGGTCTTATGTTCCACGACTTCCAATGTGAAGGATCTTGATCATACAGTCTTTGAAAACTGGAAGAAGCTTGCGGAAGAAAGAGATGTGAATGGACTGATGGAATCCTTTGGTGAAAAAGTCTATTCTCCGGATTTCTATGCGAAATACAAAGATATCATCATTGCCGGCGGACAGGGCGTTACGGAACAGGATTATGTCAATTTCCTTACTTCATTGAAGGGTATCAGTGAATTTGATGTTTCCGATAAACTGGACCAGATCAAATGTCCGGTATTGGTGATGGGTGCCGGTGAGGATCAGGTAGTTGGTGTTCAGAGTTCTTTGGATATTGTCGACAAACTTGGATGCAAGTACTTCATCTATGAAGGCTATGGTCATGGCGTCTATGATGAGGCTCCGGATTATTTAAGTCATATCAAGGAATTTCTTGACGAACTGAAATAAAAGTATTCAGGGAAGCATATGAAAAAAAGCAGGTTCAATCGCTTTTCCGTCCCTTTGGGTCTTCTGGATTATATCAATCCGATATTCTATACGATCACGATCACCAGGATCATAAGACATATAGGTCCTGTATTGGGGAATCCGTATCACATCATATTGATCATCGGTGCTGTTTTATCCATCCTGTTTGGTTTTGTCATCCCGACAGGCAAAGTCATCGTAGGACTGGGTATCCTTGCATTCAGGATGCCGGTCATCCTTGTCTTTCTTGTCAATCTGGGAATCCTTTTATCGGGAACGATGTTTCTGAAATATACGTTTGGATTGAACGGATTACTGTTATTTCTCATCGGCATATGCGTATTGATCCTGCTGTTTCTTATCTATCGCAAGAATAAGAAGATCAATACGGTCGCCGTTATGACAGGAGCCTTCGGCTATGTGATGATCTATCTTTCTCTGATCACTCTTTCATTCAGAAATAAGGTCTTTCTTCCTGCAGTGTTGAGTGTCATGGCGATATTCCTGTTCGTGATGTTATGCGGTATCGGGATCAAGGCCAACTTGAAAGATCCGAAAGTCCATTGGAAGATCGAGATATCCAATGTCATATGTCAGGGACTTGTTGCTCTGGCTGCAGTCTTATTGTTCTGATACGGATATACGGTATGTTATGATAATGATAGGAGGTGCTTTACTATGAAAGTTAAAGACATTTCCTTAATTACAGGCAGCATGAATGCCTGTTCCATATAGGACAAGCTTAGCTTGTCTTTTTCTTTTGTGCTTAAATAAAAGTATGGATATCATACAGGATGTATTTAAAAAGACAAAACCGGACTTCAAGAAACTCAGGAGTTACGGTTTTGTATTGCATAACGGTTATTATTCCTATACGAAGAAGCTGATCGATCCGATGGAACTCAGGTTTTCCATAGATCAGAAGGGAAACATCATAAGCTGTGTCTATGATACGGATATGAATGAGGAATATGACAATGTGAATTCCGATTCCCAATACGGAGCTTTCGTATCACAGGTGAGGAATGCTTATATCGAAGAACTCGAAAAGATAAGAGAAGCCTGTTTCGATAAGGATCTTTTCGCTTATGCCCAATCCAAAAGGATAAGCGAGTATATGGCAAAACAATACGGGTCAAGACCGGAATTCTTATGGAAGAGGTTTCCCGGCTATGCGGTATTCCGCGATAAGAGCGGTGGCAAATGGTTCGGTATACTCATGAATGTCGATGGGACAAAGGTAGGCCTCGATAAGAAGGAATATGAGATCCTGGTCGTACGTTCCGATCCGAATATGATAACGGGATTGAAGAATGAAACAGGCTTTTATGAAGCCTATCATATGGATAAGGACAAATGGATCACGATCATACTCAACGATACGGTCGATGATGAAGTCATCCATTCTTTGATCGACTATTCCTTTGATCAGGCAGAGAGAAGCGATGTCTGGATCGTTCCTGCCAATCCGAAATACTACGATGTAGTGGGTGAACTTGAACATAACGATTCCATCATCTGGAAACAGTCAAGCGACATCCATGTGGGAGACATCGTCTATCTCTATGTGGCAGAACCGTATTCCGCCATCCTGTACAAATGCATGGCCGAAGAAGTCAATATCCCTTATGAATACAAAGACAAGAACGTATCCATGTCCAGGGTGATGCACATACGTGTACTGAAACGATTTGATAAAAACAAATACCCGTATTCCTATCTGAATACGATCGGAATAAAGATGTTACGGGGACCAAGAAGATTAAAGAAAGAGACTGCTGAAAAGCTGGATTAAGGAGGAAAGAATGAAGCTTGGAAAGATCATAGTCTGTTTATTTATTTTGGCATTACTGGCAGGGTGTTCCTCAGTCAGCTATTCCATGCATGGCAAACACAACGAGATAAATATCGAAGTAAGTGCCGATGACGGCAAATACGGAGAGTGTTTCGTCATGGACATCAAAAAGGATCAGATCGTCCATATCGATTCCAAACTTAAGGAAGGTGCCTTGCAGATCGAATTCTTTGAAGTTGTGAATACAGCGACGGCCGATGAAAGCGATGATTATGAGATCATAAGCACGATCAAGACGGTAACGGTGAATCCGGGTGATCAGCTCGATGTCTCACTGGACGGCTATAAAGGAGACTTCATGCCCGGACTTACCGCGATAGGGAAAACAAGCGGAGAATTAGTCATTTCTGTCATAAAACAATAAGAAGACCTTGCAGCCGCAAGGTCTATTAAGACAATGTGAATTCCAGAAGATCGACGCTTCCTTTTCCCTCATAGGTGAGGTATAAGGCGAAACGCTGACACGGTACGATATGGAAAGAAGATGTTTCGGATCTGTGATATGTTTTTCCTTCTTCCACTTTGATCTTACATAAGACCGGTCCGTTTAAGGAAGTACGCACAAGGAAGCTTCCTTCATCGCCTCTTGTTTTAAGGGAAATATTGAGGTCTTCTTTATACATAAAGTATTTGAAACCGCAGGTAGTCCCATCCTTTATATTTCTGATGTACTGGTCAGGATCTTTTTCTCTGTCTTCTCCGTCCTGTGAGAAGGCGGGATTGTTTTCTTTAAAGATCTCATCACATACATCGAGGTAATGGGATGCGCCGTTTTTTGATGTCAGATGGCAGGCGATGTATGCGCCATATGTGCCTTGCGGTACGAGATAGGAATCATTCAGCCCGCAGCTGGTCATCTCGGCCTGATCGAAAGTGCCGTCCTGATTCATGAATATCTTTTCGGCAACACCTTGTCTGGCATAGGCGGAATAGTTGGTCTGGCGATGGCCGAAGATGTAGAACGCATCTTTGACCTGTACCAGGGAACCGTGATTGTTTCCGGTATAGGAGACTCTGTTTTCTTCGCTTACGAGGCCGATGTCGCCGTTGTCGTGCAGGATGCCCTTATAGGTGAAAGGTCCTTTGGGATCTTCTGACATCGCATAGCAAAGTTCATGCGAATTCCATGAAGAATAGATGAAGTAATAGGTATCGTTGAATCTTCGTATGGAAGAAGCTTCAAAGAAGTCGTGACCCTTGTCAGGACAGTCCAGTATCTCTATTCCGGATACTTCCAGACAGGTATGCATATCTTCACTTAGTCTTGCCACATAGGCGCCGTGTGATAATTCCAGCCTGCCGAATTCTCTTTCCATGAAGTCCCAGGTAGGATCAGGGTCAAAGCCCAGATAGAGATATATGCCGTCTTCTTCAACCAGGATCGCCGGATCAAAGGGGAAGGGGTCGTATTCGTTCTGTCCTAAGAGTTTTCCGTTTTCATATTTCACGTGATCGAGGAATTCAAAAGGACCGTATGGTGTTTCGGATACCGCAACACCGATGGACTTTGTATTGCACGGGCAATAGTATAAGTAATACTTTCCGTCATTTCCTCTTGCGACATCCGGGGCGAAAAGAGGACTGTCTTCCCCCAGGTTCAAAGGATCCTGCTCCTTACGGAATATCGTTCCATGGAAGGTCCAGTCGGAAAGATCGTCGACAGGTGCGGACCATAAGACATAATCATTGGCACAGAAGAAGTCTGCACCGAAGCGATCATGTGAGCCGTAGATGAACAGACGGTCTTCAAAGACATGGGGTTCGCCATCAGGGATGTATTCGTAATTCGGCAGATAGGGGTTATAGACTTGTCTTTTCATATTTTTACTATACCAAAGAAAAGATCTTCCTGCGTCAGGCCTGAGCGCAGGAAGGATCTCACAGTATTATTTATTATCGTTTTTGAAGAAGAGATTTACGAATTCATTGATATCGTCGATACCGATGATCTTCATAAGTCTGCCGGCTGTTGCCAGAGTCATGTTCTGACCTCTCTTCATGCGCTGCAGTGTCGCAGAAGAGATCTCATATTCTTCTTTCAGACGGTTCTGGCTGAGGCCGTTCTTTTTCAGATTTTTGAAAAACGGCTTGTAGTCCATAGAGACTTCATTGATCTCTTTATCTTCTTTTTTCATACGTTTCACCTCCTTTCTGTTAACATGTTTTTCTATTGTGAGGTACCTTCATTGACATGTTACAAAATTAAATCGCGTTTGTGTATGTCAAGATATTGACAAAATTCCTGCTTGATAAAACGGGTCAAAATCTGGACATTCTCAAATTTTCCCCATTGCGACAGAATGAAAACAGGAGGGATGCTCAATGAAAAAATTACTGATCATTCTATTGTTTCTTACCTGTCTTTTCTCCTATAAGTCTGTCAAAGCATCGCCTCTGGTGATGGTGGAAGCCAAAGGAAATGTGGAAGGCTATGTCGGAGAAAGTGTCGGGTCGCAAGTCGTCATCCTGGAACTTACCGATCGGGATTACTACTTCGACATCGAAAATTATGAAGACATCACCGACTGGTTTCCCAATATCCCTCAGGGGCTTGAAGCGATCGCCATCGATCACGTCTCCGACAACATCCATGTCAGCTTCGAGGGAGTTCCAAACGAAGAAAAAGATGAATTTATCCAGGTTGCAGTGCCGGACGGATATATCGTCGATTCTAACAGCGGTGACAGTATCGGGGTACTCGAGAATACTCCGAGCGAAAACGCACAGTTCAAGATCGGGGTCAAAGAACCTCAGGCAGTTTATGAAAGGGAAGCGGTGATCACCGGGATCGCAGGTGAACAGCTTGAAACGCAGAAAGTATACGTACAGTTATACAACACGACCTGTGAAGCCTCGATGGTCGGCCACGTCTTCCCTGAGCACAACGGTCTCACGCCTGTCTGCATAGATGTCCTTTCCTCCAATACGCTGATCATAGAATATAGCGGAATACCGCAAGCGGAAGATCAGTCGCTCATTCATACGACATTGCTGAATGAGGATCTGAAATGCGATCTTGATCTTGAAGTCGCGGATCGGGAAGATGTCAGGTTCGACATCAAGCCAAAAGCAGAACCTGTCGAGCCTGATCCCGAACCCATACCGGAGCCGGAACCCGAACCTGTTCCGGAACCCGAACCGATTCCGGAACCAGAACCGATTCCGGAACCGATACCTGAACCTGTTCCGCAGCCGCAAAGCGAGACGGAACCTGCGCCGGTGGTCGAATTCATCATTCCGATGACCGGCATCGAATAAGAACGGTCTAATAGTAGGGCCGGGGTCTTTCTTCTTCAAAGGCGTCTGAGGGTTCTATCAGACGCCCATGGTGTCAAAAAGATCCTCAGCGGGTCTTTGAATTATCCTCCTTTCTGTTCAGCCGGGAAGATGCGTCATGCATCTTTTTGGCTTTTGAAGCAAAAGAAGAAACAGTGTATAATATAGGTATCCTGATTTTGGACGGTAGTTCAAAAAAAGAAAGGGGAGGCTGCTACCTCCCCTTTCGCATGCATTGCCGGTTTTCGTCTCAGGCGGAACTGAAGCGCTACGTCTTAATGACTAATTGCGCTTTTTCAGTTCTTTGATAATGAAATACAGGATCACGAATTCTGTGATGATCTCTATATTCATTTCCTGATCTTGGCCGGTAATGCATGTCGCGGAACGTATCATTCATGACTGATACCTCCCGCCTACATTTTATGTGAGAAAAATATTGTTTTTTTTCTCATATTTTTTTGTTTCTGACCGATTTTGATACTTTTCATCTTGTACGGCCTGAGTTTTGGCTAATTCAGCGCGGAGTTCTTACAATGAATGAATGCGTGATGTATATTTTCAGTTTCAGTGCAGGAGAGAAAAAGCTGTATAATATAGGTATCCTGATTTTGGACGGTAGTTCAAAAAAGAAAGGGGAGGCTGCTACCTCCCCTTTTACATGTTCTTGGTGATAACTAAATGATACTATGGAACTATACGAACAAAGAGGAATGAGAGAATGATCTATACATTGACTTTGAATCCGGCGATCGATTATTTCCTGACCATCAATGATCAGCTGATGGTCGATGAAGTCAACCGCGGCAGCAATGCCATATTCAAGGCAGGCGGCAAGGGATTGAACGTTTCCAAGATACTGAGCTTATTGAATATTAAGTCGAAAGCCATCGTTTTATTAGGCGGTTTTACCGGGGATTTCATCAGAAGTGAATTTGAAAAAGATGAGAATATTGAGATCCTTACGGTGAAAGTGGATGGTGTCAACCGCATCAATATGAAGGCACATTATGATAACAAGGCTTTATGCATCAACGGGGACGGTCCTCTGGCGGACGATAAGGCAAAAAAAGCTCTATTGGAAAAAGTCTCTTTGATCAGGCAAGGCGATATCGCCGTGATCTCCGGATCGATGATGAAGGGTTTCGATGAGAATGACCTCATCGATATCGCTGACAGGATCCATGCGCAGAAAGGCAAGGTCGTCATCGATATGGAAAAGATCTCGCCTGAAACCTTGAAACGCTGCAAGCCGTATCTGATCAAACCGAATCTCTATGAACTGCAGATCCTGCTGAATGATAAAGAAATAAACAAAGAAAATGCCAAAGAAGCGATCGCCAGACTTAGGAAAGAGGGCGTGGAAAAGGTCCTGCTATCTTTGGGCAAAGACGGAGCCTTGCTGGGAGATGAAGAAGGCTTCCTGTACCTGGTGCAGCCGAATACCGTACTGGTCAACAAGGTCGGAGCCGGCGATGCGATGCTGGCGGCATTCTTAGGGAAGCTGACGGAAACGGGAGACAGGGAACTGGCTCTTCGCTATGGCGGAGCGGCCGGCAATGCCGTTGCCTCAAGACTCGAAGACATCGATGGCGGTCTCATCGAAGAGTATCTGAACCGGATGTCGGTAAAAGAATAGAAAAGACGTATCAGATCGATACGTCCCTCAACATTTCTATTATCTCATAAAAAATCGTATAAAAACAGACTTTTCTTTTATACGGGAATTGTTAATATGAAAGTGTAAAGAGAAGGAAAAACAATTAAGATCCGATGGGTGTCGGATAGTTAAGATTTAGGAGGAATTATATGAAGGAGATTCTGAAAGAAATTCATTAATCCCTCATCGGCCGGGCGATCAGCGGACGATGAGTGGTACGTTCCTGATCGGAACACTGGATATTCCTATGGAGGAAATACCAGTGTGAAGCGTTTGTCTGATAAAGATCAGACATCTGTTCCCATCACTGCCAATCTAAAAATTTAAAAACACCAAGTGTAAATATTACGGATCAACATGATCCAGCCAAAAAGGCAAAACACAAACAAGACTGCCGTTGAAATATAACGGCAGTTTTTCTTTGTCTGGCTTATATAAAAAGTCTAAAATTATCTTATATAAGATCGGAAAGAAAGAATATGGAACAGATAAGAAACAGAATACTTACGCTTTTGCTGGCACTCAGCTTACTGATCCCGCTTCCGGTAAGGGCAAACGAGGAAGACTATGAACTGAAACAGGTCGTCGTATTGAGCAGACACAATATCCGCGCACCGTTATCGACCAAGGGCTCCGCTTTGGACAGTGCGACACCGCATACCTGGTATGAATGGTCTTCCAATGCCTCGGAACTCTCTTTACGGGGCGGCATGCTGGAAACGGCGATGGGCCAGTATTTCCGCAAATGGCTGGAAAGGGAAGGACTCATCGAAGAAAACTGGCGTCCTGAAAAAGACGAAGTTTTGTTTTATGCCAATGCCAAACAGCGTACGATCGCCACGGCGGAATATTTTGCCGGCGGTTTCTTACCGGTCGGCGGACCTGAGATCGTGACCAAACAGGAATACGACAAGATGGATCCGGTCTTCACGCCGCAGATCACCTTTGTCAATGAGGAATTCTATAAAGATGCTTCAAAGCAGATCCTGGAGAATATGCCGGATCTTGAAGAGGAATGTGACCTTCTTGAGGAAGTATTGGACTTCAGGGATTCGGATGCTTACAAGGACGGTTCGATCAAGGAGATCACCGGAAAGGGTATCGAGATCGTTCTGGAAAAAGACAAGGAGCCGGGTTCTGTCGGTACATTAAAGACCGGCGTCTCGCTGGCCGATGCCTTGGTGCTTCAGTACTATGAGGAAGAAGATCTCAACAAAGCTTCCTTTGGCCACGAACTGAGCGATGAGGACTGGCTGAAGATCTGTGAGGTCAAGGACGGCTATATCGAAGCGATGTTCGGTTCCAGGCTCGTCAGCGTCAATGTTGCCAATCCGTTGCTGAAGGAAATAAAGAAAGAGCTGAGCAACGAAGATCGCATCTTCACCTTCCTTTGCGGACACGATTCCAATCTGACTTCCGTCTTGGGGGCGTTGGATGTCAAAGAATACAGATTGCCTGAGGCTCTTGAAACTAAGACGCCGATCGGCTCCAAGCTCGTATTTGAACGCTATGAAAAGGGAAATGAAGACTATATCAAAGTCGATGTCATCTATAACTCTGCGTCGCAGATGCGAAACATCTCGATATTAGATGAAAACAATCCGCCTATGATCTATCCTCTGGAATTTGAAGGACTGGAGAAGAATGAAGACGGCATGTACCGCTATGAAGATCTCATGGATCATCTGAACAACAGTATCCGGGCATACGATGAGATGGTCAGGAAATACGATCCGAAGGCAAACGTCATCCCGAAGACCGGTATCGAATAAGGCCGTATCAGCGTAAAAATGTTGTGCAGGAAAAAAATAATATAAAATATTGTTATGGAGAACAGTGTTATGGATAATGAAAGATTATGCAGTCTGTGTGGTGAACCACTAAGCAGATATGGCAATAAAAAGATCAAAGACGGCGTACTTTGCCGCAACTGCATCAAGCCGGCATCCCCATGGCTGTCGGACAGCGATTATGAAAAGATGTCAGTCGAAGACTTCAGGAAACATCTTGAATACCGCAATGAGAACTTGAAGAAACTCGATGTCTTCAAGACGGACAAGAAGGTGGAAGGCAAATATACCTTATATCTCGATGAGACGGACAAGAAGTTCCTGGTCTCCAAGCGCAAAGACTATAAGAAGGACAATGCGGACGTCTTTGACTTCGATGAGATCAAAGAGATCTCCATCTATGAGGAGAAGTACGGAGAGACGGATGACGTGGATATCTGTTTCGACATCAAACTGGAAAACAGACAGATCGACAATGTTTTCTTCCGTGTCAACGAATTCCCGGGACTGATCAGGGATTCAAAGGAACATAAGGAAAGCATCGATCTTGCGTTATCATACCTGGCAGCATTCGAAGAGGAAGAAGACCTTCACTTCGAGCAGGTGGAAGGAGAAGAATAAATGGAAAAAAAGAATGGCAGAAAAAGGCATATCGTAGAAGGAACGGTCGAAAAGATCGAGAAGACGGAACGTTCCATCGGCCGGACCGTCGGTGAGAAAAAAGGCGCACTGGCGGCACTTCGCAGACTCTTGAAAGGTGTGACGGGAAAATGAGGAAGAAAAAAGGATTTTCACTGATCAGGTTCCTGCTTTTCCTGCTGGTCGCCTTCTTACTGATCAATTTTCTGATGTCCTTCTTTGCGCCGGCTCCGGCGACCGAGCCTTCCGCAAATAACACCACTCCGGTCGAAAAACCGGAAGAGACGACCAACACGGTCGATAACGATGAAAAGCACAGCTACGAAGGCATCACCAATACCTTAAGCACGACCTATTCTTCCAACTGGCAATTGACCAACAACGTCGGCAAGCTCGATTCTTCTGTCGTCGACGGCGTCAGAGCCAAGAGGACGAAGATCTTAGGCAATCAGAAAGACAATGTGACGATCATGGTCTACATGTGCGGTTCCGACCTCGAATCACAGGCTGCCATGGGCGTCTATGACCTGCAGGAAATGGCTTCCGCAAGGATCGCCGACAATGTCAACGTCATCGTCTATACCGGCGGTACCACCAAGTGGCATACCGACATCATCTCCAACCGCGTCAACCAGATCTATCAGGTCGTCGGAAACGGCCAGATCGGCTGTCTTGTCGACAATGCCGGTACCGGATCGATGGTCGACCCGAACACACTGGTCAGCTTCATCGAATTCTGTGAAGAGAACTTTGAAGCCAACCGTTATGAGCTGATCCTGTGGGATCACGGCGGAGGTTCCGTTTCCGGTTACGGCTACGATGAGAAATACCCGAACAGAGGTTCGATGTCCCTTGCTCAGTTGGATGATGCACTCACGGAAGCGGGCGTTTCCTTTGACTTCATCGGTTTCGACGCCTGCCTGATGGCAACGACCGAGACTGCACTGATGCTGAGCGAACACGCAGACTACATGATCGCATCCGAAGAATCCGAACCGGGCATCGGCTGGTACTACACCAACTGGCTGTCCAAGCTGTCACAGAACACCTCGATGCCGACGGTAGAGTTAGGCAAGAACATCGCTGACGACTTCGTCTCGATGTGCTCTTCCAAGACACCGAACCAGACGGCAACGTTATCCGTCATCGACCTGGCAGAGATCGAAGACATCGTACCGGATGTACTGACCGAATTCTCCAGATCGACCAATCAGCTGATCGATACCGACTTCCGGACGGTCGCTGTCGCAAGAAAAGGTTCGAGAGAATTTGCCCAGCAGAACTACATCGACATGGTCGACTTAGTCGACCTGGCGTCAAAACTCGGTACGCAAGAAGGCAATCACCTTTGCCAGTCTTTGATGTCAGCCATCAAATACAACAACACATCCAGAGGCATCTCCAATGCCTATGGTCTGTCCATTTACTTCCCATACCGTTCGACCAAATATGTGGGAACGATCTTAAATACCTACAAGGCGATCGATATGAACGAAGAATATTCGGAACTCGTACGCAACTTTGCGACCTACCAGTCTTCCGGCCAGGTGGCATCGGGCGGCAGCCATAACGCTTACTCGTCCTATGGTTCTTCCAACTATTCGGACTACTATCAGACGATGTCATCCGAAGAACTGATCATGGACGTCCTCAATCTTTTCATGAACGGTTCCTATTCTTCCGAGCCGAGCTATGATTCCTACTACGGCTCTGCTTTGGATCTCTTATTCGGCGGCAGAAGCCTCGAAAAGACAGCGAAATACATCTCACAGAACCACTTCGATGCCGACCTCAACTGGAAGGATGGCAAGATCGCACTGAGCGAGCAGCAGTGGCAGATGGTCGATGCCTTGAAGATGAACCTGTTCATCGATGACGGCAAAGGCTACATCGATATGGGCAAGGATTCCTTATACGACATCGATGAAAACGGAAACCTGCTGGCTCCGACAGAGCTGACCTGGATCGCTCTTTCCACGGATGGAAACAACTGGGTCCATGTCCCGTACTATGATCTCTACTCCGTCGATGATACGTATTTCTACGGACGCATCCCGGTATTGATCAATGACAAGTATGCCAACCTGCTGACACTGATCGACGATGAGAAAGCGGAAGTCATCGGTGTCTCCTATGACTACAAGGCAAACAGCGATGTCGTAGCCAAGAATGTCGGCTTTACGGAAAATGAGCCGATCACGCTGACGATCGACGGCAAGGAAGAGACGCTCGATCTGAGTGACCTCTCGGATGGCGATGTCATCGTACCGGTCGCCGATTACTACGACTATGAAGGCAAAGCAGTCGACGGTTTCGAGCTCAACAACAAGCTCACCTTCACCGACAAGCTCTACCTTGGCGATATGGCGCTTTCTTCCGACTACAAGACAGTGGTCTCTTATGAGTTCACTGATATCTACGGTCAGAAGTACTTCTCTTCCGCCATACAGTAAAACATGATGATCCTGCAGGAAACTGCAGGATCTTTTAAAGTATGAACAAAGTATTGAACGATGAACTGGCGTATCTGATCCTGTCGGTGGTTAACGAGATCCCAAAAGGAACTGTTTCCACCTACGGACAGATCGCAAAACTGATCGGCAAAGAAAAACATTCCCGTCTGGTCGGGAAAGTCTTAAGCAACGCCGAATACTATGGGGATTATCCCTGCCACAGGGTCGTGAACCATAACGGAAGACTGGCACCCGGCTTTGAGAAACAGGAAGAGCTGCTAAGAAAAGAAGGTGTCAGAGTCAGAGAAAACGGTCATGTGGATCTGAAGAAGTATCTCTGGAAAATCTGATTCGAAACAGGTCATTGTCTATGAAAAAAAAGACACAGATCTCTATGTCCTCTTCTGCCGACTCGTGTCCGCTTTTCTTGACTGGTACAAAGGTATGCTGCATTATCTGGGAAAAGTTTAAAATCAAGCGTTATATTCCTATAGAAAAATGTAAATATATAATATATATTCGCATAGAAAAATGTAAAAAAAATCGGAGTGAGATAATGAAAAGGAAAGTATATGATGACCTTGTAAGACCGTAGGCAAAGAGGCACAGGACTTCAATAAGGCGATGCCAAAGGTATCGTTTGGGGTCTTGCTTTGAAGAAAGCGGACACAGAAGGCTGCGTCAGGCAGATACATAAATGGACCAGTACGGCAGGAAACTCTGGCTTCTTATTCTTTATCGTATGTTCCGCATAACGATAGGCAAGATACGAAGCCAAAAGCGTACATAAAAAGACAATGATGGCGAAAGCGTGCATATCAGAACGTCTCCAAAAGTGCTACGAATCTTTTCTGGTAGTCTTCCTGTTCTTTTGAGAGGATCTCGCGATAGGAAGCGATCTCATCTTCTGATACCTCTTCATAGGAAAGGAATTTCAGATGCGATACGGCTTTCTCGCTTTTCAATACGATCTGCTCGTAAACATTTCCGATCATGAGCAGCTTCATGGCATCTTCCTTAGAGAGGATGCCGGAAGTGATGATGCCGAAGGTATCGTAGATCGTATCGTTGGCGATCGGTCCTATGATCAGATCATAGTCCTTGTTTCTATCGTCTTTGTGATAGCGGTTGTCATAGATGTAGGAGAACCATTCCTCATTTCTTTGAAACCTCTTGATCTTGAGATCTTTTAGATCGAGTTCATAGGCATTGATGTATGTCTTTTCGCCTTTTCTGTGCTTTGCCCAGCGGCGGCAGAATTCCTCATTGGGAGAAACATAAAAACCCTGGCCGAAGTCGGCATTGGCTCTACCGCGCGTGATGTCGGGAGTTTCGATAAGGCCAAAGCCGGCGTGATAGATCCTTATCGTTTCATTCATATCTTCAGCATACCATCTTACGTTTTTCTTTGGGATAATATGAATGTATGGAACTGATGTGGATCTGCCTGCTGATCGATGAAGAAAGCAGAAGAAAGATCGTTTCAAAATGTAAGGAATGCAACGAAGACTTAAAACTCTCGGAGCGTTTTCTTGATTTTCCTCTGCATGTATCTTTGAAACGCAGTTTCTTTGCGGATCGTTTTGAACAGATCAAAGAAGAACTGATCGGGTTCATGAAAGATGTTCCTTGTTTTGAAGCCGGGAAAGTTCATCTTCAAAGGATCTCTGATATGATCTGGCTTTGTTTCGATGAGAAAGAAGAGATCACAAAGCTTCATGAAGCGATCGATGTCCTGTTGAAAGAAAAGTATGGCGTTGCGGTCGATCTCTTCGATAAGGAGTATGTTCCGCATATCACTTTGTTTCGAAGTGAGGAAGAAAAGAAACTGGATCGGATGTACGAACGTCTGCGAAACGAAATGGATGAGACGGCGATTAGGTTGAATGCTTATTACATCGGTTCAAGGAAACACGAGAATGAGTTCTTTCTGTTGGAAGAATGCCGTTAAAATAAAGATAAGAAATGAAGGAGAAAGCACATGAAAGTGATCGAAAGCAGTCTGACATCAAAAAGAGACACACAGATCCCTGTGACCATTGTGGAGGCGGAGGAGAAGAAGAAACTTCTCTTATGTGTCCATGGCTTCAAGGCGAACCGCACGGAGGACGGAAGATTTTTGACAGTCGCAAAGAAACTTGCGGAAAAAGGCGTCTGTTCCATTATGATGGGTTTTCCGGGCTGCGATGTATCCAAAGAGGATTTCATCAACTACACCCTGGAAAACTGTCTTTCCGACATCGGAACATGTGAAGACCATATGAGAAAGACCTATGGCTTTTCATCGGACGAAGTCGGCATGATCGGCTATTCGATGGGCGGAAGGCTCACTTCCTTATATATCGCAAAGCACCCGGAAGTGAAATGTATCGGCTTGTGGGCGGCAGCCGTCTATGACGGTTTCGGCAAAGAAGAGGGTTTCTTAGGTGTCAGCAAGGAAGAACTGTTCAGGCAGTGTGAAGAAAAAGGCTACGTCGATTTCCATAACGGTTTTGACAATACCGATATCAGACTGGCGAAGGATCTGATCGAGCAGATGGCCAAGGCAAAGTGTTCGAAAGGCCTTCAAGGTTTTGAAGGCTCGGCCATCGTCGTACATGGCGATGAAGATGTGACCGTTCCTTATGATACGGCAACCCATGCGTATGAATTGCTGACCCAGGCAAAGGATAGAAAACTCTGCACCGTCCATGAGGCGGACCACGGCTTCGGGCAATGGAACGGCAGACCGGAACTGTCCAGACAGCTGACCGACAATACGATCGCTTTCTTTGAGGAACACTTCGCATGTTGAGCGAAGAGAATAAACATGAATATCTGAAAGATGTCTATGCCGCCTGGCTTGGCAAAGTCATCGGCGTGCGCCTTGGCTCACCGGTAGAAAACTGGTCGCATGAAAAGATCATGTCCTTCTATCCCGATGAGGAAGGCTATCTGGTAGACTATGACATCTATGCGGCAGACGATGATACCAACGGTCCGCTGTTTTTCGTGCGGGCTTTATTGGACTATGAAGAGATCACTGCGGAAACGATCGGTGAGACTTTTTTAAATTACTTACAGGAATACAAAGGCTTCTTCTGGTGGGGCGGTGTCGGTGTTTCCACGGAACACACCGCTTATGAAAACCTGAAGAACGGCATCAAGGCACCTTTATCGGGTTCCATTGAGACCAACGGTCAGACCATGGCCGAACAGATCGGCGGACAGATCTTCTCGGACTGCTGGGCCTATGTCGCCGGCTATGACGTACAAAGGGCGGTCGACCTGGCAGCTATGGCTTCCAGCGTTACCCATGACCGCAACGGAATCGAAGGAGGAAAGTTCGTTGCTGCCGCGATCACTCTGGCGATGAAAGAAAAAGACATCCATAAGGTCATTGAAGATGCCTTGGAATATCTGAATAAGGATCTTGAATACTATCAGGTCGCCAGAGAGATCCTTTCCTTTTACGAAAACAATAAGGAAGACTGGCAGAAGTGTCTTTCCTATATTCAGAAAAATCACGGCTATGACAAATATCCCGGGACCTGCCACATCATACCGAATATGGCACTGATGATCATGGCGATGTCTTATGGGGAAGGCGACTTCTCCAGGACTCTGGTGATGCTCAACCGCTGCGGCTGGGACACTGATTGCAACTGCGGAAACGTCGGAAGCATCATGGGGGCTCTGGTCGGCCTAAAAGGGATCGACGAAAAATGGATCACGCCGATCAACGACGTCCTCAATGCCTCAAGCGCCATCGGTTTTCTGAACATACAGACCGTATCGGAATCCGCAAAGCTTTTCACGAAGCTCGCTTATAAGCTTGAAGGACAAAAGGAACCGTTCTTCCCGTTATTTGAACTGCCTTATGCCACAAAAGGCATACGCTGCGAATCGGGAAGCGTAAGTGTCAAAGACTACAGCTTACATGTGGAATCCAGAGACATCTATGCCTATGCCTACTATCTTTCCAGGGACATCTACGATGCCAGGTATGATCCGGAATTTTCTGCGATATTAAATCCGAACGATCGCATTGAAGTGAGTCTGAAATGTGAGGAATCACAGGTCTATACCTTCTATATGGAGGATTGCGACAGACTCATCCATGAATATGAGACGGTCCCTAAGGACGGAAAGATCTTCTTTGACCTGCCGTACGGGAAAAACATGGTCGTTCATAAGGTCGGATTAAAAGCGTACTATCCGTATGAGATCGAAGACGTCAGAGTCTTGCACAGACCTATGATCGAACACGACTTCACAAGTTTTTCCTATGAACACTACGGTCCCCGTTATGCGGGCAGCTTCATGAACAATATCCGCTCCTATGTCGGACATTCCGGTGACTGGAAGCTTTCCGGCGGACTTCTTGGAACATCGAAGGAACACGGTCTGATCTCAAACGGCTGTTATGGAAACCGATATCATGAACTCTCCTGGACTTTTGAGCCGATACAAGGGGAGGAACATCTTCTCATTTTCAACATGAAAGGCTATCTCGACCGCTATGGCGTCGGTTTACGAAACGATGAGCTCGTTCTTGTCGAATATAAGGAAGAAGAAAGGACCATCGCTTCCTATCCGCTGTCCTGGGATAAGGGAAAGATATATGAGCTGACTTTGAAGGATGAGACAGACAGGCTTCTGGTGAAGTTCGACGGGAAGGAATATGCCTTTGAAAAGACGGAATTAAGAGACCTCTACGGTTTCGCTTTGGGAAAAGAAGGTCAAAGCAGGACGCTGTCTTTCAAAGCACGGTATTAGAAAGAAGATGAGGATCGATACGATCCTTTCTTTATATAGTGTGCCGGGCATGGCATATATCTTGATGGTGAAAGTCCATCGTGGGGATTATCATCGCAGTGGTCAACCACTAGTCGAACACCAAGGGTGTCTTTCGTG
>Ga0256405_10007073_pt1 | contig 17260 bp, 16 predicted proteins | sample RumenRJG_02DNA_FD_189096 | JGI IMG/M metagenome (GOLD analysis project Ga0256405, IMG submission 189096) | Bovine rumen microbial communities from Lethbridge, Alberta, Canada - RJG_02 | ecosystem: Host-associated > Mammals > Digestive system > Stomach > Rumen | place: Canada: Alberta...
TTGCCGCGGCCGCTGTCAAAACTGACCGCCGCTCCTTTGCTGATCTCGACCGCGCAGTCCGGATCGCCTTCTTTCCAGGGGATGGATGCGATGGAGGCGTCGATCACGATTTTCCCTTCGGCGCTTCCTGCGTCCGGCACCATGAAAACTTCGCCGGCTGGGATATTGCCGATCTCGCCCGGGGTCAGGAAATTTGCGTCGTCGGTCAGGATCGGGAACTGTCCGATCCCGAAGGTGATGTCGGTCCCTTTCCGGGTGGTGATCCGGATCTTCCGGACTCCGGTCAGACGTTCTTTCCAACGGGCGGCATCGGATTTAAGGATTTTCGGGGAGACCTGCATGGCACGCATGAAGATCTCTTCGGTGATACCGGGCAGGGTGCAGCCGCGGATCCCGAAGTTTTTCCGGGCCGCGGTCATGGCGGCGCAATGCGTCAGTGAATGCCGGGTCGCGCCGATGACGATGTTGTGGCGCTGCATCATGGCGATGGTTTCCGGATCGGGATCGGCGCCGTCGCCCGCAGTGACCTCGATCATGCGGGGGGTCAGACTCAGATCCAGCATATTCGCCGCCTGGATGAAGGCCTTGCCGATATTTTCGGTAGGCTTGTCGTAAATCAGCAGAATCGTTTCATTTTTCTTCACACCAAGAGCTTCCCGGAAAACTTTTCTGGCCGTGTCCAGCATGACCGCCCGTTTCTCTTCGGGCAGGGCATCCCAGCCGGAAGGCGTTTTATGTCTCGGCTTGATGATGGTCAGCTGCGGCGGCGCAATGGAGATCTTGGTGCCGGGTTCCACATTTTCCGTGATCCAGACATTCCCGCCGATCAACGATCCTTTTCCGATGGTGATGGCTCCGAGAATGGTCGCACCTGCGTATATGGTCACATCATCCTCAATAGTTGGATGCCGTTTGGCGCCTTTGATGATCTTTCCCAGCGAATCCTTCGGGAACGAAAGCGCACCGAGCGTGACGCCCTGATAGATCTTGACTCCGGAACCGATCTCGGCGGTTTCTCCGATCACCACCCCCGTGCCATGGTCGATGAATACGCTGCGCCCGATGACGGCGCCCGGATGGATGTCGATCCCGGTGATCCGGTGTGCATATTCGCTCATCATGCGCGGGATCAGCGGCACTTTCTTTTCATACAGGCAATGCGCCAGCCGGTGTATGGTCAGTGCTTTGACTCCGGGATAGCTCAGGACGATTTCGTCCAGGGTCTTGGCTGCGGGGTCACCGTCGAATGCCGCCTGAATATCCTGCTTGACCAGCGTGCGGATCTCCGGAAGGGAATTCAGCAGGTAGGATACTGCTTCGGACGATGCTTCCGCACAGTTGCAGCCCGGATGGCTGTAGATCCGGCAGTTGTAGCGGAAAGCACGGGCGACCGCGTCGCAGAGTTCCACCCGGCAGGAAGAAAGGATCTCCCCGACCATGTATTTCAGGTTTGCCGCGGACTGGGGTACCAGACTCCCGAATCCCGGAAAAATGATTTCCAGAAGGTTATGGAGAATATGCAGGATCTCGCTTTCCCGCGGCAGATTGCAGCCTTCGTTATGATTGATCCCGTTTCCGTCCGAATATGTTTCGCAGATTCGGACGACCAGATCATCGATCGGTTCGGCGCCGTTCCCGCAGGGATTCTGTTTGATGCAGTCTTTCTCTTTCATAAGAATATCCTTTCTGGCTTACTCTATATTCTGCACTTGTTCGCGGATTTTTTCAACTTCCGTTTTCAGCTGGACGATCAATGGAGAGATCTCCGGAGTCGGCGCTTTGTTTCCGAGCGTATTGATCTCCCGGAAAATCTCCTGCATCAGGAAATCCATGTTGCGCCCCAGCGCCTCCCCGGAATTGTTCAGGAAACGGTGGAAATGGATGAAATGGCTCCGCAGCCTCGTGATCTCCTCGGTAACATCACTCCGGTCGGTGAAGATCACCAGTTCTTTCAGGACCCGGTCATCATGCAGATCGACCGCAAGACCGTTTTCCTGCAGGCGGCGGAGCAATTTTTCCTGCTGCATTTTCGGGACAGCCGCAGCCAGCGGTTCGATCCGGTCAACGGTTTTCTCCAGCAGGGAAAGACGTTTTTCAAATTCCCGCCGGAGATTTTCCCCTTCGCTTTCCCGCATCCGGATCAGATTGTCCAACGCATCCGAGCAGGATCTTTTCAGGGTTTCCCGCAGGACCGGATCGGAAAAATCCAGAGCCTTCTGTTCGATCAGACCGGGGATCTGCAAAAGCTGTTCCAACTGCGGTTCCGTCTTCAGCCCTGCTTCCGTGCCGATTACCTTCAGCTGTTCCAGCAGCGACAGTGCCGCGGCGCGGTTGATCGAGAGCTCCTGGTCGGCGGGATCCTGGAAGATGGTTTCCACCCGGAGCGAAAGTGAGCCGCGGCTGACTTTGGATGCGGCCAGACGGCGGATCTCGATTTCGGACGAAAGCATTTCTTTCGGCAGAGCGGTTTTCAACTCAAATTGTTTGCGGTTGACGGATGACACTTCCGTCCGGAACAGGATCTTCCCATCGGGGGTGGCCGCTTCACCGCGTCCGAATCCGGTCATGCTCTTCATTTTTTCTTACCTTCCGGGGAGACGTTTTTGTCCGGTTTTCCCTTTTGTCCGTTTTCCGTCTTTTCTTGCGTATGTTCAGCTGGAGAAACGGGACCGTCCGGCGCTTTCACCACGATTTTTACCGTATACTTGTCCAACTGCTTGATCGGGATCACCATTCCGCAGACCGGTTCCCAATCCTGCAGGCTGAATTCCGTGCCGAGCCCGGTGATGACGATCCTTCTTTTTCCGTCATCGGTTCTCCAGATCAGCGAATACTGTTTCCGCTTCCGCTGTTCCTGAAGAGTCTGCAGGAAGCGTTCCCATTCGGCAGAGGTGCTTTCCAATTGCTCTTCAAACATGTATTCCAAATCGAAACTGGTTTCCCGGACTTCCGCTTCCGAGGTCCGGACCCGGACCCTTTCCAGATTTGAGAGATAGAGCATATTGTTGGTGACATAACTGATTGCCGCTGTCCGGGCATTTTCATAGTCTATCCGGTATGGCGCAATGTTTTTCAGCACAACTCTCAGAGGCGTCCAGCTGGACATGTCCGCCTGACTTTGGCCGATCACGATCACCGAATAGCCCAGGTCGGGCGGGTTCCAGACAAACTGAGACAGGATCACCCCGCCGCTGGGATCGGAAACCGGATTGAAATCAATATTTCTGGAAATATGGTCATATTCCGTCAGCATCATCGGCCGATGAGCAAAAACCGTGATCGTCTGCAGTTTGGGAGTGGCAAAACGGATATATTTCCGTGACATTTCCGGAAGCATACGGGTATGTTTCAACGTATAATTCCTGGCTTCCTGCAATGCTTCCTCGGTATGATCCGATTGGCAGGCTGCCAGCAGGACTGCCGAAACCAGTGCCGGCAGCAGTTTCCAAGACCTGTTTATATTCATGCACATTTCCTTTCCTGGCTTTTATTCATCATAATATATAATATAACTCGTTTTCCGACTTGCGCAATCTTTTTTGTCAAGGTTTCGCATACTTTTGCCAAAAAAATCCCATACGGTCCGGGTTATGGTCCCTTTTGCTTTCCCTTTGCGGTTTTTTTGATCCGATATTGAAAATTCTGAAAAAGAGGTTATAGTTATCCGGTATATTCGGAGAAAACGGTATGAGGATCAAATTCATTGCCTTGTGGACAGTGCTTCTTTTCCTGTCTGCACAAGCGGTTCCTGCGGAGCCGCTGCAGACGGATGAAGGGGTTGCTGACTATTATATGATGCAGACGGTTTCTTCCGGGACAGAGAAGGATGATTCCGGAACGATTTTCCGGAAATTCTTCCAGCCGGCGCCTCCGAATGGTTCCCGGCGTCCGCCGGACATCCTTCAGAATCTGTTGTTCGTCAATGGGGACAATGGCTCCGGAACCGCTTTCAAGATGCAGTTCGGACAACTGCCTGTCATCATTTCCAACGCACACGTTTTCCTCGGTCTGCTCGATCCGGTGATCCGGGATATTCATGGCAGACCTTACCGGATCTTGTCCGCTTTCGGTGTCAAGGAACGGGATCTGGTCATTCTGACTTATCTCCGGAATGGACGGGAGGCTCCGCTGCTTCGTCCGGAGAAAAATTTGTCCGCACTCCGGGCAGAGACGCCTGTGACGGCATATGGCAACAGCCAGGGTTCGCAAACCCATTCGGTCCTGCCCGGCATCCTGCTGGGACTCGGGTATGACCGGATGGAAATTTCCTGCGGGATCGTCGGCGGAAACAGCGGCGGTCCAGTCCTGCTGGATGGGGCCGGAACGGTTGTCGGGGTTTCGACTTTCCTCACTATCCGTAAAGTGGAACCGCAGACTCATGGGACCCGTTACGGCAGGACGGACTACCAGGATTACAATGTCCGGCGTTTCGCCACGCGCATCGACAACCTTACTCCCGACATGCTGGAAAGCCTGAATATCGAACGGCTCGAGAAGGAGCGGCATTTTTATGTCCTGTCCGAGAATATCCAGAAAGAACTGAATGAGCTGATCCGGCAGAAGGATGCCGACAAGGTGAAATCTTGTCTGGATTCTTACAGCGAGGAACTGCTGCTGATCGATGAATATCAATGGATGTCTTCCTTTTTGAAAAAAGAATATTTCAAAAAACATGTTTTCCTGGGAATCCTTTACCAGAAGCTGGCAGGAAAGAACCTGATCCTTGCCGCCCGGCTCCGCAATATTTGGAGGCAAACCCCGTTCGAAGTCAAGAAAGGCGATGCCATGGCCCCGGAAGCCTGTCCACACTGCAAAGGGTTCGGCAGGATCCTTGAACCGGACCGCTATTCCATCAGCGGCATTGCCCGCAGCCGGGTCTGTCCCGTCTGTTCCGGATCGGGACAAATCGAAAATCCCGGGCGGGAACGTTCCGGTCCACAGGTGGAATATCTCCTGCCGGCATCCTATGCTGCCGCATTCAGGAAATGCATCCTGAAGGCGGAGCATCCATTCAACGGATTCTTTCCCGGCGGAGACTTGGACGAGGAGCAAAACCGGTTCTCATACTATAATACTTATGCAAAATTATATTCGGTCCAGCGCCGCGGTCTGGAACGCATCCACGTTTACCGGGGCAATCACCGGATCTCAAATGCCGTAAAGACTCAGTTGACCTTCATGTTCGACCGGCTCGTGCGGGTGGAAGTATTTGTCCCATATTCCGAACAGGCTGCTTCCTATTATGTGACTTTGCTCCGGAACAACTTCAATGACATGGAGGATGTGTTCCAGGTGGAGTTGTCCCGGTCGGGGCAATTCCTGTATCTGGACTGCCGTCATGAGGCATATTTGCCGTTGAAGGAACTGGCCGCCGGCGGTCCGCAGGAATAGGACGCACGGCTGCCGTGCAGAAAAAAGCCGGCCCGGATCAGCGATCCGTTCCGGCTGTGAGTTGTCTGAGCGGCGGCTTTCAGCTGCGGATCAGTTTCAGCAGTTCGTCCCGGCGTGCTTCCATTTCCTCCCGGGTCTTCGCTTCTACGATCAGGCGCAGCAGCGGTTCCGTGTTGGAGGCGCGGACATTGAACCACCAGGTGTCGTATTCCGAGGAGATCCCGTCCAGCTCGAACATATGTCCGTCCGCGTATTTGCTCCGGATCTGATCCAGGATCTTTGCGGTGTCCGCCACTTTGGAGTTGATCTCTCCGCTGGAAAAATATTTGCGCAGCGGCGCCACCAGTTCGCTGGCCGGCCGGTTTTTGCTGCAGAGCAGATTGGCCAGTTTGATCATGGACAAGCCCTGCGATTCGGCGGTGAAGTTTTCCCGGAAATAGTAATGGCCGGAAAGTTCGCCGGCAAAAACGGCTCCGGTTTCCCGCATCTGCGCCTTGATGAACGCATGGCCCACCCGGCTCATGATCGGTTTCCCGCCGTTTTCTTCAATGCATTCGCGCACGGACCAGCTGCTCCGCAGATCGTAGAGGATCGGGATTTTTTCTCCCGTCTTGTTTTCCGACAGGATGTCCTGCGCGATCAGGGCGGTGAACAGGTCCAGCTGGATGATCTCGCCCCGGTCGTCGATGAATCCGCAGCGGTCCGCGTCTCCGTCGAAGGCCGCGCCGAAGTCCGCTCCGGTTTCCTTGACTTTCTGCCGGATCGCCTGCAGCGTGTCCTGCTTCAGCGGATTGGCTTCATGATTCGGAAAAGTCCCATCCAGTTCTTTATAGAGCGGAATGATGTCGAACAGGTCTTCGATCCCCGCGATCTCGTATGACCCCATCGCGTTGGCATAATCCACCACCACTTTGAGTTTCCGGTCCACTTTGGAATGCGAACGGAGAAATTCCGCATATTTCGGCTTGATATCATAGGAGGAGACCGAACCGGTGCGGGCGGGTTTTTCCCATTTGTCCGCATGGACCAGCGCTTCGATATCGGCGATCCCGGTATTGCCGCTGACCGGGATGGCGTTGGCCCGGCAGATCTTGAAGCCGTTCCATTCCGCCGGATTGTGCGAGGCTGTGATCATCACGCTGGCGTCCGCATGGAGCGTCCCGTTCGCGTGATAGCACATCGGCGTCGAACACAGCCCCAGGTCGATCACATCCGCTCCCTGTTCCGTGATCCCGCGGATCAGCGACTGACACAGCGGGACCGAATGGGGACGCATGTCCCGCCCGATGATCACTTTCTTTGCTTTCAGAAACGTTACCAGTGCACGCCCGATTTTTTCCGCCATCGCTTCATTCAGCTGTTCCGGGTAGATCCCCCGGATATCATACGCTTTGAAAATTCCCGCCATGACCAGACTCCTGTCCTTATATGTTTTATGGTTCCAGATATGGATAACATACCATGGAATATCCATGTTGTCAAGTCGGAATGAACAGAAAAACGAAACCTCTCCGCGGGATTATCCCGGCAGACTGGCGCCGTTTTCCGTTCATTTGCCGGAAAAGAACCGAATCCTGCTTGATTTTTCCGAAAAAAGAACTATAATGACTTGTCAAATCAAAAGACGCTATGGTATCTAAAGAAAGGAGACTGCCATGCTCAGCAAAACTGCATTACGGAAGAGTCTGGAGATGACCCGCCAGTGGTTCAAGGAATCCGGAGTGATGACTCCGGCAAACGGACAGTGGGGAGTGGCCGAACGGATATTGCTTATACAGAACAGCCAGACGGTGCAGAGGACCCTGAATGAATTTCCCGCCTGGACGCCGCACGTCCGGGATGGTTATCATATACTCGAACAGCGCCGGGCCGACTGCAACCTCGAGACGGCGTTCCTTTGTTTGCGGCTCCACGAGATTTTCGGTGTCCAGCATATCCGCTCCGTGGCCCGCAATATCCTTTCCTTCCTGTTCAACCGCAGCGGACTGCTGCAGCGCTCCGGCGGCGAAGGGATCGAAGGCGCCTGGAACTGGAGCCATATCAAACCCTCTCTGGCGCTCTGGTTCGACGACAACGCCTGGATGGCCACGCTGATGCTGAAAATGTCTTACCACTATCCCGATCTGGACAAGGAATTCGGCCTGAAGGAATGGGGATTGAAACTGGCGGACCTGCTGGCCCATACCTTCCCGCGTTATCTGGCCGATGAAAATGCTTCGGAAGGCAGTTTCAAATGGCTCGGCAATCCGCATCTGCCGCACTGGGGCTCGCTGGTCTGTCAGGCGCTTGCCGAAGCCATGCGGATCCATCCGAAAAAGGAATACCGCGAGATCATCGACAATTATCACCGCTATCTGCTGGATCAGATCGACGCCTTCACGCCCAGCGAATACGGTTACGCCCTGCTCGGTACCACGGCCGCCTATGCTTCGATGAAGGACGAACTGAGCCTGAAGACCGCCCGCGCATTTGCCGACAAACTGGTCGGTGCCATGGATCCGAAGACCGGAAATCTGCCGTCCCGCCATTACGAGGCTCCGAACGGCGACGATCTGGCCGACACGATCTATACGCTCAACTGGGCCGTACTCGGTATGCAGAACATGCAGATCATCGATGAAAAATACATCCATCCGTATGAAAAGATCCTCGAACTGCTGCTCAAGATCCAGGATACCTCTCCGGAACCCTGGCTGCATGGCTGCTGGCGCGGCATGTATGACCTGAAGGCCAAGGCCTGGGGCGGCGGCAGCTGCTTCGAAGGCGGCGCCGACAACATTTACACCGGCTGGACCAACGCGCCCATCGCCTGGGCCGTGGCTTTCGCGTTGCAGCATAAATGCTTCGCGATCCATTGATAAGGTAAAACTGCGATGGAATGGCAGAAACTGCTGAATGAATTCCGGCACGGCCGCTCGCTGGAAATTGCTGCGGCACTGGATTCTCAGGGGTTTCTGGCTGCTCCCGGTGAAGACGAGGCGGCTTATGCCGCCCGGCTCGGCAGCGAAGAGGCAAAGATCCGGAATTTCCGCGAGCAGCTCAACCGGGAAAAAGTCCTGGAGCCTTATCAGGGGCTGGTCGTGGATTCCCATTCGGAGATCTCCCCGGAGATCCTGCAGGAAGCCGCGGAGATCACCCGGAATGCCTACGGTTTCGAGATCGGCTGGGTCCCCGGGTTTTTCCCCGTGAAGGGGCTTGGTCTGCTCTGGGGCGGATGCTCCATCGGATCATACGAGGATCTGCCCGCGCTTTTCATCATCCGGCGCAGTTTCGAACGCAAAAAACATTTCTTCATCTATTCCCGCGAGGAACTGACCTCGCATGAACTCTGCCATGTGGCGCGTTCGCCGGTCAATGATCCCGTTTACGAGGAACATTTCGCCTATGCGATCTCCCGCAGTGCATTGCGGCGCTACAGCGGAAACTGTTTCAAATCGGAAAAGGATGCGCTTTTTTTCCTGCTGCCGGTTTTCCTGCTGCTGGCGGTCCAGATTTTGCGGACCTTTTACCGGCCGGACATTCCGGCGTGGCCGTTCTGGATCCTTGCCTTCGTGTGGCCGGTCTGGCTGCTTCTGGCCAATTCCCGGGCGCGCAAACGGTATTTCCGGGCGGAGGATGCGCTCCGGCCTTATTCCGCCATGCCGCAGGCGGTGCTTTTCCGCTGCAATGCGGCAGAGATCGATGCGTTCGCGGATGCCGCCGACGATCCGGAGTCAGTCCGGAAACTGCTCGAGAGCAAAAAAAACAGCGATTTGCGCTGGAAGATCATATATCACCGTTTCATGAACAAGGAGAATACACAAAATGACTGAACTCAAGGACATGGTCCGTTTCCTCGATGAACTGCTCAAAGTGAAGGATTTTCCGCAGGACGCCTCCAACAACGGGCTGCAGTTCGAAGGTTCCCGTTCGGTGGCCAAAGCGGTTTTCGGGGTCGATGCTTCCAACGCTTTGTTCAGCATCGCCGCCGATCTGGACGCCGATTTCGTGTTTGTCCATCACGGCATCAGCTGGGGGTCTTCCCTGAAACGGATCGTTTCGCTCGATGCCAGACGGATCTCGATGCTGGCGGCCAACGGCATTTCCCTGTATGCCGCGCATCTGCCGCTGGATGCCCATCCGGAAGTCGGGCATAACGCGCAGCTCGTTTCCATGCTGAAACTGAAAAATGTTCAGCCGTTCGGCCAGCATGCCGGAAAGGCGATCGGTTTCAGCGGCACGCTCCCCCGTCCGGCCACCCTGGAAAAAGTGTATGAAACGCTGGACCAAAAACTGATCTCCGAAGGGGATTTCTCCTGTTTCGGCGAACTGGAATCGAAGGTTTCCAAAATCGGGGTCATTTCCGGCGGAGGCGCTTTCCCGGAAGCGTTCAGCGAGGCTTTCGAGCAGGGGATCGATTGCCTGGTCACCGGCGAGATGGGGCACAGTGCCTGCCATTATGCCCGGGAAGCCGGCGTTTCCGTGCTGGCCATGGGGCATTACCGGACCGAAACACCCGGCGTGCTCGAAGTGATGGAACGCGTGAAGAAACAGTTCAAGATCGAGGTCGAATTCGTCGATCTCCCGACCGGGATGTGAAGTTCCTTTTTACATCGAATACAGCCGCCGCATCGCCATGGCAAATGCTTCCATGGTGAGTTCGGCGTCATAGCCGGCCCGGTGCGGCCGGGCTTCGTCGATATCCTGTCCCAGACAGAGACTTTGCCGCAGGGACTGCAGACTGTAGCTGGGAAGTCCGGGGTAAGCGCGGCGGATCAGGATGATGCTGTCGTAGATCCCGAATTTCCAGATCGGCAGGGCATTGCGGGCCAGGCTTTCCTGCAGGAACGAAAAATCAAAACGCGCATTATGCGCCACCAGTTTTGAACCTTTGATGAAATCCAGGAATGCATAGGCCGCGTCTTTGAATTTCGGGGCGTCCGCCACCATGCTGTCGTCGATCCCGTGGACCCGGCTGACCTGCCACGGGATCGGCACGCCGGGATTGACCAGCGTTTCAAAACGGGAAAGCGTTCCGTCGGTTTCCACCCGGACCGCGCCGATCTCCACGATCCGGTCCCGTACCGCGCTCATACCGGTCGTTTCCAGGTCGAAGACCGTGAAAGGGCCCGCACTGTGCCAGGCTGCCATCTTTCAGCGGTCCTGATAGCCGTCCGGATGTTTTCCCATCCAGCGCCAGACGGATTCAATGATCGCCTGCGCGTTTTCGAACTGCGGCTGCCAGCCGAGTTCCTTCCGTGCCAGATCGGAACAGGCGATCAGCCGCGGCGGATCGCCCGGACGGCGCGGCACCACTTCGGCGGGGATCGGTTTCCCGGTGACCTTGCGGGCGGTTTCGAGGATCTCTTTCACGCTCAGACCGTTGCCCGTTCCCAGATTGTAATGTCCGCTCCTCGGAGCGTAAAGCGCTTTTTCATGCGCCTGTGCCAGGTCCAGAATATGGATGTAGTCCCGGATGCAGGTGCCGTCCGGCGTGTCGTAATCATCGCCGAACAGCATGGCTTTTTCGCGTTTTCCCTGCGCCACCTGAAGCAGGATCGGGATCAGATGCGATTCCGGATTGTGGTCTTCTCCGTAATTTTCCGTGGCGCCTGCGGCGTTGAAGTAACGGAGCGCAACATATTTCAGCCCGTAGATGCGGCTGTACCAGTTCAACACTTTTTCAAAGCAAAGCTTGGATTCCCCATACGGATTGATCGGTTTCTGCGGATCGTTTTCCCGGATCGGTATGTTTTCCGGTTCGCCGAAGGTCGCCGCCGTGCTCGAAAACACGAATGCTTTCACTTTCCCTTCGACTGCCGCATCGGCCAGATTGATCGCGTTGGCCAGGTTGTTCCGGAAGTATTTGCCCGGATCCTTCATGGATTCCCCCACCAGCGAAAACGCGGCAAAGTGCATGACTGCGTCGAAATTACCCGAACGGAAGATCTCCAGCAGCTTTTCCCGGTCCGCCAGATCGCCCCGGATGAATTCCGCCCGCGGATCGACCGCCTTGACATGTCCGGTCACCAGCGAATCGAAAACTGTCACCTGATAACCGTGATCGAGCATATATTCGGAACAGGCGCTGCCGATGTAGCCGGCGCCTCCGGCAATAAAAATTTTCTTCATGGTCAAACTCCCTTTTTTCTGCTAAATATATCACAATATCTGCCTGTGCGCAAATGGGAAACCAAAGGTTTTGCTTGAAAAATCGCAGTCAGAACGTCCCGGGACAGCTTCCGCAGGTCCGGTCGTGGTCGGCGCAGGAATATTTTCCGCCCGGTTCCAGTTCGCCGGACCGGTACTGACGAATGACTTCCGGCAGTTTTCCGCCGACGCCGGGAATGACTTCGATCCCCATTGCGGTCAACAGGTCCAGCATGCAGTTGCCGATCCCGTTGCAGATCAGTACCGTCACCTGATGTTTTTTCAGGAATGCAGGGATCTTTTCCGTGCAGACGATCCGTTCCTGCTGTTGTCCGTCCAGCAGGACAAATTCAGCCGTTCCGCCCAAAGTCGGCGGGATCTCATCGTCTTTTGCGGCTATGGCGGTGTGCATCGTTTCCCCTTTCCGTTTTCCGGTAAGATAGCATGGAATAAACGAATTTCAACCCGGATGCCGGTCCTGCGTCATTGTCCGTCAGGTCCGGTGACCGCGGGATCCGTGCCGGGCAGTACACCTTGAAAAATAGAATTTTTCTGCTATAATATCCGGAAAAAGAAAGAAGGTTTTTTATGTATGAGATCGTTTTGAAACCCGGCAAGGAACGGTCGCTGCTGCGGAAACATCCGTGGGTTTTTTCCGGCGCGGTCGCGAAAATCTGCGGGCAGCCTGAAAACGGCGAAGTCGTCCGGATCCTGGATGCACAGAAAAATTTTCTCGCGTACGCCGCCTGGTCGGAAAACTCGTCCATCGCTTTGCGTGTCTGGTCCTGGAATGAGGCCGAAACCATCGATCCGGCTTTTTTTCAGCGGAAGATCGCCGCGGCCTGTGAAATGCGGAAACAGATCTTCAAAGGAGCGATGCCCGATGCATTCCGACTGGTCTATGCCGAATCCGACGGTCTGCCCGGAGTGATCGCCGATCTCTATTGCGGGCATGCGGTGCTTCAGCTTTCGACCGCGGGCGCGGACCGTTTCCGGGAGGAGATCGCCGATGCGCTCCTTCCGTATGCGCCGGGCGGGATCTACGAGCGGTCCGACATGGACAGCCGCGGCCGGGAAGGGTTGGGTCCGGTCACCGGATCCCTGCGTGGAAATGAAATTCCCGGTAAAATCGATTTCACCGAGAACGGCATCCGTTTCCAGTGCGATGTGCGGAGCGGACACAAGACCGGTTTCTACCTTGACCAGCGGGTCAACCGTGCCGTGGTCGCCGCGGAGATCCCCGCCGGAGCGGAAGTGCTGAACTGTTTCTGCTATACCGGCGGTTTCGGTCTGGCGGCGCTGCGGGGCGGCGCCGCTTCGGTCATCAATGTGGATTCCTCGGAACCGGCGCTGGAACAGGCACGGATCCACGCACGGATCAACGGATTTGCCGGGGAAAGTTTCCGGACGGTCTGCGCCGATGTGTTCCAATATTTGCGGCGCTGCCGGGATGCCGCCATGAAATTCGATGCGATCGTGCTGGACCCGCCGAAGTTCGCCGACACGCTTGCTCAGCGGGAAAAAGCCGCGCGCGGCTACAAGGACCTGAACCTTCTGGCGATGAAACTCCTGCGTCCGGGCGGAAAACTTTTCACTTTTTCCTGTTCCGGCGCGATGGACGACGACCTGTTCGGGAAAGTGGTCGCTTCGGCCGCGCTGGATGCGAAAGCGGATTTCCGGATCGTCCGCAAACTCATGCAGGGTCCGGACCATGCGGTTTCGGCCGCGTTTCCCGAGGGACATTACCTCAAAGGCATTTACGGCATCCTGGCCTGATTCCGGTATGCCGCCTTATACGCCTTCGCGGGCGGGACCCCAGATACATTTGTGGATCTGCAGATTCAGCCGGGCAGGGGCATGGTCGCGGAGCATCCAGCGCACCAGATCTTCGCAGGAAATGACGCCGTAAGCCGGACTGAAGAGAAGGTTCGGAGTCTGTTCCGCCAGATGGTACTGCTTGATTTTTTCCAGCGCAAAACGGTAGTCCGTTTCATCCGAGAGCACGAATTTCACCTCGTCGATCGGACGCAATGAGTTGAAATTCGGGAGGAACATCTTCCCGCTTTCCCCGCTGGACGGGGTTTTCCAGTCCACGATCCGGATCACTTCCGGGGGCAGGGGTGCCAGGTCGCAGGACCCGTTGGTTTCGATCATGACTGTATGTCCGTCCCGGATCAGGCGCTTTGCCAGTTCGCAGACGGCGGGGGACTGCATCATGGGTTCGCCTCCGGTGATCTCCACCAGCTCGAGACCGGAACCGTTGGCCTGCGTCACCAGTTCTTCCAGCGTGACTTCCCGGCTGTTCTGCAAAGTCTGTGCCCGTTTGGTGTCGCAGTAGGAGCAGCGCAGATTGCATTGCGCCAGACGGATGAAGAAGCAGAGGATCCCGGCGCGGGTCGATTCGCCCTGGATACTGGCAAAAGTCTCATAAATTTTCAAAGTCATGGTTTTTCCTGTTCCTGGACTGCGCGGGAAGGGGCGTCGCAATCGCTTTCGGTGACGATTTCCCAGAAGATCAGTCCTTTTTTGAGTTTGAACAATGCGCCGCGCGTCTCGCCGCCGGCATACCGGATCGAGGTGTCGAACACCCAGACCTCCTTTTCCGTGACCGGCAGCGCGATCCCGGCGTAATAATAGAACGCGCCGTGTTCGAGAGAACGGTAACGTCCTTTCTCGAACGGAAGCGGGAAATTCGGATATTCCTCCGTCGGGTCGAGTTCGGGGATGCGTCCGCGGGGCCGGAGATGATTGCGGAATTTTTCATCGCTCCCGTTGACTGGGAAGCAGAAGCGGTATCTTTCCTTTGCCCGGACGCCTTCGGGCAGGCGCAGGGCGAACAGTTTTTTCAGCACGACTCCGGAAATTGCATTGCAGTCCGAGGCGGAGAGCCGGAAGATCCCGGGATCGGAACGTTTGGTCAATCCGGAATACATCCGGATCTCGCCGAGCTCATTCCCTTCATCTCCGAACGTGAAGTCGATCCGGGTCTCCCAGACCCGTCCGCCATCATAGGCGACCTGCAGGGGCAGGAAGACGCAGGATACCCGTTCTCGCCGTCCGGGGAGAAGAACGGATCCCGTCAGCTGAAAATCGGAGGGGCGCAGTTTCCCGCCTGGCCGGACCTGCCGGAACCGTTCTTCGCGCCACATCTGCTCCGGAGCGGGATAACGGCTGATGTCTTCCCAGCAAATCTCCTTCCGTTCGATCTTCTGCAGGAACGCACGGGCGGATGGAGATATTTTTCCCGGAGACACTTCCGTTTTTCCGTCCGGAGCGGGAGATGCTTTGGGCGCGGCCGTATCCGGACTTGATTTCCGGGGCTCGATGCGGATGCACGCGCTCAGCAGGGGAATCAGCAGGACCAGGACCAAAAAAACATGTTTCATTTCTACCGGATACTCCAACAATGAACCGGGTACAAAGTATCATGAAAATGATAAAATGCAACTTCGGAGAGAAAAAACCTGTTTTTTTTCATAAAAAATTTTTCGGGGGATTGCATTTCAGGCAATCGAGATTACATTGAAAGTCGTTCCGTTTGACGGAACAGTTATAAAATTAAGGAAATGGCAATGGATTTTTCTGCATTTTATCAGGTGCCTGCTTCTTTTGAGGCGGAAGGTTTTCAGAGTTCGGTTCCCGGGATCAAGGCCGCATTTCTGTCCGGCCCGGCTTTCCGGGGTCACGAAACGCGTATATTCGCCTGGTACGGCGTGCCCGAAGCGCCCGCTTCCGATGTGAAGCTGCCCGGGATCGTGCTCGTGCACGGCGGAATGGGGACCGCTTACGTCGAATGGGTGAAACGCTGGAATGACCGCGGATTCGCCGCGATCGCGATCGACATGTTCGGTGGCCTGCCGGCCAAAGACGGTTCCTACTGCACTAAAAATACGCCTGAGCGGCATGAATTTTCCGGTCCGGATCCGGCGGATAAATATAAGGATGTCGAACTTCCTCCGGAGGAACAGTGGCCGTATCATGCCGTTGCCGCGATCATTTCCGCCGGCAGTTTTCTCTCCTCGCTCCCGAACGTGGATGGCGGCAAGATCGGTCTGACCGGGATCTCCTGGGGCGGTTATGCCGCGGCGCTGGCGGCCGGGTATGACGACCGGTTCCGTTTTGTCATGCCGGTCTACGGATGCGGCGGTTTCGATACCGGGCTCAAGCTGGTCCCGGATGACGCATCCGCGAAGAAAATCAGGAAATTCGCCGGGTTGTGGGATCCCAACAACACACTCGCCAATGCGAAGATGCCGATCCTGTGGGTCAACGGTGCAAATGATCCCTGGTTCGATGTGTTCAACTGGAATCGTTCTTCCGGACTTTCCCCGCGTTCTTACCGTGCCTTGCATACAACCATGCCGCATGGTCAGCATGAGGGAGAGATCCCGCCGGAACTGGAAGCTTTTGCCAAAACGGTTTTGGCCGGGAAGGAATTCCCGGGTTTCGTCAAAGTCAAATACAACGGAGATACGGTCCAGCTGGGCGCGAAATGGCGTTCGGACGTGAAGATCACCGGCGCGGAGATCGCCTGGACCCGGGCGTCCGGCTGCTGGAACGACTGTCTGTTCCGCACGGCTCCGGCCAGATCGAATCACGAGAACCATACCGTGATCGGCGATCTGCCGTCCGACTGGTCCGCAGCCTATCTCATTCTGAAGGATGAAGCCGGGCTGATCTATACTTCGGAAGTGATTTTCAGCGAATGAACGGGTGAACGATCATGGATTTTCTGCTGCTGACCAGTGCCAAGAACCCGAAGATCAAACATGCCTGCTCCCTGCGGGAACGCCGGGAACGGGACCGGGAAGGCGTAACGCTGCTGGAAGGATACCGGGAACTTTCCCGGGCGCATCTGCTGGGCATCCCGATCCGGGAATGTTTTTTCGCTCCGGAACTGTTCCTTGGCGAAAACGAATATCCGCTGCTGGAGGAACTGAAAAATTCCGGCGCGGAGGTCTGGCAGACCACGCCGGAGATCCTGACCAAACTTGCCTACCGGGACCGTCCCGAGGGGCTGATCGCGATCGCCGCCATGCAGAAAAAGGGACTGGAATCCATTCCGGTGAAGCCGAACGGTTTGTATCTGGTGGCGGAAACCATCGAAAAACCGGGCAATCTCGGTTCGATCCTGCGCAGTGCGGATGCGGTCAACGCCACCGGCGTGATCGTCTGCAACCGTCAGACGGACATTTTCAACCCGAACGTGATCCGGGCGAGCACGGGAGCGATCTTTTCGGTGCCGCTGGCGGAAACCAGTTCCGAGGAAGCGGTGGCCTGGCTGCGGAAGAACGGGATCAAGTCGCTGGCGGCCACGCCGCATACGGACAAAATCTACACCGAAACCGATATGACCGGACCGATCGCGATCGTGGTCGGCGCGGAACAATACGGATTGTCGGAGTATTGGATGAAGGAGGCCGACCTGCAGGTGGTGATCCCGATGCTGGGGAAAATGGATTCGCTCAATGTGGCGACCGCCGCCACGCTCCTGCTGTATGAAGCTGCGAGACAGCGCAGCTGGAGATCCTGAAAACACTTTTTTTTTTGACGAATCGGCGCTATAGTAAATGTCATATTTGAAATCAACCATAAAAGAGGAGACGTTACTGATGGGAAAAACAACAGCGCAGAAAATATTCGCGGCACATTTGATCGACACTCCGGCGGACGGAGTTTACGTGCTGTCGCTGGACCGCGTGTTCTGTCACGAGATCACGACTCCGATCGCCATCAACGA
>Ga0256405_10007074_pt1 | contig 17257 bp, 12 predicted proteins | sample RumenRJG_02DNA_FD_189096 | JGI IMG/M metagenome (GOLD analysis project Ga0256405, IMG submission 189096) | Bovine rumen microbial communities from Lethbridge, Alberta, Canada - RJG_02 | ecosystem: Host-associated > Mammals > Digestive system > Stomach > Rumen | place: Canada: Alberta...
GGAGACGGCTACAGGATAACCCGCGACATGGGCGCTACCAGCATCGAATATTTCACGCAGACGGATGTGATAGGAGAGAGCATGTTCTCGGACTGCTCGAATCTGCGCACGGTATGGCTTCCGGCAAATATCTATAAGATAAAGAGATACGCCTTCGGCAACTGCCGGGCGCTGGAGCATCTGCATGCGGGGGGCGGCATCAGGATGGAAGCGGATTATGCCCGGGATTGCCCCAGGCTTACTTCTTCGAATCGTGCTCCCTTATCTCCACGTGTCGGATTTTTCCGCTGATGGTCTTGGGAAGGGCGTCGGCGAACTCTATCACGCGCGGATACTTGTAGGGCGCGGTGATGTTCTTCACGAAGGTCTGGATATCCTTGATGAGAGCCTTGCGCGAAAGTTCGTTGGCGAGCTGCGGCTTGTATTCCGAAGCCACCACGATGGTGGCCTTTACCACCGTTCCGCGCACCTCTTCCGGGTCCGGAATGCCGGTTACGGCGCATTCCACTACGGCCGGATGCCCCATCACGGCGCTTTCCACCTCGAAGGGACTCACGCGGTAGCCTGAGGTCTTGATGAGGTCGTCGTTGCGGCCCTCGAACCAGTAGTAACCGTCCTCGTCGCGCCAGGCGACATCTCCTGTATAATAGATGCCGTCGTGCCAGGCCTTGCGGGTGAGTTTGGGGTTGCGGTAGTAACCCAGGAACAGGCCTATCGGGCGCTTGCGGTCCGTGCGGATGACGATGACCCCGCGCTCGCCGGGTTTTGCGGAAGAGCCGTCCGGAGTGAGGATGTCGATGTCGTATGCGGGGGAGGGTTTGCCCATGGAGCCGGGGCGCGGTTCAACCCAGGGGAAAGTGCCCAGCGTCAGGGTGGTCTCGGTCTGCCCGAACGCTTCGTGGATCCAGAGGCCCGTGCGACGGTGGAATTCTTCGAACACCGAAGGGTTGAGGGCCTCTCCGGCGGTGGTGACATGCTTCAGCGAAGAGAGGTCGAAGCAGTTGAAGTGTTCCTTTATGAGGAAGCGGTAAATCGTTGGAGGAGCGCAGAATGATGTGATGCGGTACTTGCCTATGAGGGCCAGCAGCTCGGCCGGCACGAACTTCTCGTGGTCATACACGAATACGGTGGCCCCGACTATCCACTGGCCGTAGAGTTTGCCCCATACCGCCTTGCCCCAACCGGTGTCGGAGTAGGTGAAGTGGATGGAGTCCGGGGTGAGCTGATGCCAGTATGCTGCCGTCACCAGATGACTGAGGGCGTAGGTGTGCGAATGCATCACCATCTTCGGCTCGTCGGAAGTGCCGGAAGTGAAGTACATCAGCATGGGATCTTCGCTCTCGTTCCGCCAATCGCCTCGTTCCCAGGGCGTTGCGGCGGCCACTCCTGCCTCGAAGTCCTCGAATCCGTCCGGAACCAGGGGACCTATGCTTATGAGTTTCTCGAGATAAGGGCATTTGGGCTCCGCCTCGGCGACCTTCTCCAGGATATCGGCGTCGCCGCAGCAGATAATGGCCTTGATCTCGGCGGATTTGCAACGGTAGATTATATCGTGGGATGTCAGCAGGAAGGTGGCGGGGATGGCGACGGCACCTATCTTCTCGAGGGCCAGCATGGTGGTCCAGAAGGGGAGACGGCGTTTGAGGATGAGCATCACGAAATCGCCGCGGCCGATTCCCAGCGAGGTCAGATACCCTGCAACCTTGTCGGATTCGCGCTTGAGATCGGCGAAAGTCATCCTGCGTTCGGGCTCGGTGTCGCTGGTCCAGATGAGCGCGAGCTTGTCCGGAGCCTCTTCGGCCCAGGCGTCCACGACGTCGTATGCGAAATTGAAATGTTCGGGAACATTGAACTCCAGTTCCTGCCCTTCCTTGCTGAGAAATCTTTCCAACATAACGGTTTAAGTTTAAGTCATGCAAATATAGCAAAATGTTGGATAAGTGTGCGTTTTGGCAGGATTTTTTTGTTTGGCGGCGGACCTGACGAACAACTGGGCGTTTCAGTGGGTGTTCCTGAACAATCCGGAGCCGTATCTTCTTCTATGGCGCATCCGCCATCCACCGACAGGTGAAGGCAGGTGACATAAAGTACAACTACGATTCGGTACGGGTCATTGCGATACAGAACTTCATCACCTCTCACGGCGTTGTTCCAAGGAACAAGATTCTCTTCCGCTATGAGTTCCGGGAGACCGATACACAGGAACTCTACGGCACGCAGATGCGTCTCTACATGCTGGAACTTCCCAGAATGAAAAAGGCCGGGACTGAACTTAACAAACTGGAAGAATGGTGCTACATGTTCAGGAATTTTCCTAACTTTGTCGGTATACCGAAAGAGGTAAATCCCAGATTTCACAAACTTATGGACATAGCAAGCATCAATAATATGAGCGACGAAGAAAGAAAGAACTATTTCTCCTCATCGCTTGATGACAACGAACGGGAGGATATCGCCAAGGCCAATTTCGACTACGGTAAGGAGGAAGGCTTGGCGGAAGGAGAAGCCGCCAAGGCCGAAGCTATTGCGAAAAAACTTCTTGCGATGGGCTTGACTTTAGCGCAGGTGGCAGAAGGCACCGGTCTTTCCGTGGAGGAGGTTGAGGCGCTGAAGTGAGAGCCGGGTGCAGGCGACAAAGCATAAAGGCTACATGCTGCCGTGCCGCGCAACAGACTTAAATATAGCACTTTACGCGAAATGACCCAGCCGAAATCGCCTGGGTCGTTTTGCATATTCCACTGTGCTTCATGGAGTTCTGTGGCACGGGGATGTTTCAAATTATTATCGGAAGTTCTGGAACACTGTCCAGTTGGTATTTACCTCTGCCGATGTCTGTAATGCAGAGGGCAGATTAGCAAATAGATCAAAACCGGTCCACGCTTCAATTTGGTCTACGCTTACGGCATAATCCCTATAGTCCTCATCTTTCAAATCCTCGTGAGGGAGCCAGAAGCCGATAGCGCTGGCGGAACTTATGGCATCTCCACTCCAAGTGACTTTCAGCAGAGCTTTCCAGTAGTAGTTGGGCACGGGGACGGTCTTGCTGTCGCGCGTGTTCACTATCGTTGTTATGGTCTCGCTCCCGCCTTTCTTCCGGAAAGACGCTCCGGTTACTACATACACCGTATCGCACGATGACGTAAGCCCTTGGACCGCAGTCTCCAGATTATTCCATATCCCACCGTTGAACCCGTACTGGAGCTGCGGAGTGAGATTGGTCATGTAGAAAGTCTGGTCGCACATCGCATCCACCCCGTTGCGGTCCGCGTTGGCGATCTGATGGCCGCGGGAATAGTAGTTTCCGGAGTAGTTCGCCGTGGCTATGCTCACTCCATAGGCCCCGTTTGTAAGTTTCGTCTGCTTGACTTCCGGCACCTCCGGATCGTAAGCCCACTGCTCGCTGCGGCCGCTGCCGTTGATGTGGTCGTAGCAGAGAGGGTATGCCACCCAGTAGGAGGCGAACATCTCGGGATCATAGAGACAGGAATAGTTTCGCTGCAGTCTTCCGCCCATCATTGCCCAATGGGTGACGGGATAGAGATCGGACAGAGAAGAGGTCGTCGTTCCGGACATGCTGCCGGCCGTATACGAAGGCATCTCCAGCCATCCACCGGGATTATATGCCACGGGCTCTGCCGTTGTGAAGGAACGGACGCTTCCGTACCGGTATTCGTATGAGGAAGTCCTTTCATTGTACTCCGATACGAACGCACGGTAGTAATATGTCGTTGATGCGGAGAGGCTCGCAAGAGCTGAACTGATGCTGCCGGATGCTACGCTGCCCAGGCAACTGTCGTCGTAGATGAAAGCAGCTGTGCCGTCGAGCGCAGCCTCGCTCGTGGCATATTCAAAACCCGCTTCTGCGATTCTTCCTGTCGCTCCCGAGAAGGAGCCCAGGAGGGTTGCCCCTCCTGAACTGATTTCGTCGGTTCCTCCGGTAACTACCGATGACGTAGCCTGCGGAGTGGGTGGAAGTCATTTCTTAATATTAATCTCTTTTAATGCGTAATTACCTGTGCTCTTTGTGAAAGAGAGCTTGATGTAACGATATGATGAATTAATGGATTGATTCACTGTCTTTTTTGTGTCAGTACTTTCATTAACATCAAAATCTTCAATTTTTGTATAAGCTAATCCATCCGAGGATCCGTAAACCGTGATTTTATTTCCGGAAGCACCTTGACCTTTGCCAGTAAAATCAATACTTGATGCTGCAACATCAAAATGAATAATGTAAGCACAATTTGCTGCCCTCATTCCAAGGTAGTTGGCATAACACTTATAGTTAGATGCTGCGATGTCACTATCGTATGTCATACCAGTAGGCAAAGAAACGCTTGTAATTGCAGCATTGTTTGATATTCCCGTTGCATTAAATGAAAAATCAAGTGAAGCATAGGTTGCGCTATTTGTGATCACTAAAGTGTATGATGTAGATGCTGCCCAATATGAAGCACTTTCAGCTGCCTTTGCTGTAACTGTAATGGTTCCCGCTTTTTTTACCGTTATTGCACCATTTGATGAATTAACAATAGCAACAGAAGGGTCACTTGAAGTGTATGTAATTGCAGTAAATGCTCCAGAGACTGTTTGTGGCGCTGATTCTTCTGTATCTATTGTACAATCTGTTCCTATAGTCCAAGAGACTGAAGCATCGGTATAACTTAATGTCTGGAATGTCTTTGTACCAGCTACAAGAATGAAATTATCTGCGCGGCAATTAGATGCATTAGTATTCGTTAACGTAATATCAATGGTCTCAGTTGCAGCTGGAATAGAAGTGATTTCCCAGGCCTTTACGGATGAAACATAAGATTTAGCCGTAATAGTTGCTGCTACACTGGTCTCCAGATCACAATAGTCATGATTCGTATTATAGAATAATGTCGCAGATGTAGCGCCGGTCACCGGAATACCTTTAATAATAAACTTCCCATCATTGTCCTTTGTAATTAGTATTTCTGGTGCAGTACCTCCTGCTAAATTAGCATTCTGGTAGGTGCAACTTGTTGAAGTGCTATAATCAACAGTTCCTGCACCATATACATGGTCAGCACCTGATGCTGAATTCTGCCATGATGACCATCCTGTAAAATCCTCGCTCCAAATCATAGTACCGGTAGAAGGAGCTGGTCTAGGGCCAGTGGTGACAGTCCCAGGAGCTGTTTTTGAAGCAGAATTACGGTAAGTCGAGGCATCTGAAGGAACGGCATAGACAGAGATCGTATACTCCGTTGAATATGCCAATCCATCAGCAACTGAGATTGTGGCAGGGCTTGAGGTTGCACCAGCCTTAATTACGGCATCCCCGACAGAAGGAGTTGCGACTATTGTATAGGTGCCGGCATTGGTTACAGGACTGAAAGTAACATCAATAACTGTATTATCACTTCCGTTAAGAGCTGCGGAAACGGTTGCTGGTGCATCCAAAACTGTTCTGGTGTCTTTCTTGTACAAAGTCAAGGCGCCACCGGTACCTGTACTATAGCAGGCGAAACCAATACCAGCATTATAACGAAGATTTGCATTTACTGAATTTGCAGTATTTTTCTTATTTACAAATTCATAAGCAGAACTGCCACTAACCGTCCACAGGCTCATATCATCGGAACCATCATCAAGTAATTGAGCCTTATTCTTTGCACCAGTAGATGCAGCATATTTGGCGGCTCCTTCATTATAAAGGGTCCAATATGTCGAACTTGCAGCTGCAGTCCATACAATGCTTCCGTTGTTTGTATAGATTACATCTTCGACAGGTGTAACACTTGAATAAGTAAACCTGTCACTAGAGACATTCGCCTGCATTGCATTGCCATCATAGACGATAATATAATCTCCTGCTGAGAAATCTCCCGTATACTTCACCCATGCCTGTGCGTTGTTTTTTTCTGCAGAAGTCATATCTACCGAGAAACGGGAGGCCTTACCAGCGATGAAATTAAGTTGACGTGCGGAAGGAATGGTAACTGTGCGTGTACAGGTGTAAGTATTGGTGGATACTTCAACCGTAAAGGTATCGCCTTCCGATAGCTCAAAAGGATAACATGTAAACCAGATATCCATTGAAACATCGGCTGTAAGGCCAAGCCCTGCAGTATTAATTTCCACTTCGTTATTTGCCGCTATGTCGCCATAGGAAGAAACCGGCTCAGCTGCGGCAAGGTCAAAAGTAGTTCTTCCGGTAAGAACAACAGGAGAACCGTTATTAGCAGTGAAAACGACTTTATTGACAGTTTCAGCTACAGGCAAATTGGTAATTGTCATTTTGGCGATTGCAATAGTACGAGCAAACTGCATACCGAGTTCGGTAGGTTGTGTGGTCCCATTATCTATGCCCTTTGAGATCAACAAATCTGCCGAAGGGTCGAAACTGGTTGCAGTAGGGACCTGTGCCTTCTTTGTCTCAAGATTTGCCTGAGCTGTTTTTGAGGAATTTGAAACCCACGCCGAACTCGGGTAGCTGGCATAATAAGTGAAATTATCGGCCGTCTTCGAACTTAGACTTACAGGGAATGACATTGTTGCATAGCTGTCGGTAGAAACCCCTTCGCCACTTGTTAAGTTAGAGACCGTATTCTCTCCAGCTTCAGTAGCGACCTCATATACTTTCAGTTTTTCGCCAGCAGATGACCATTTGATTGTCGTACCGTCAACTACTGTTCTAGTTTTATCAGAGGTGGGCTCTTGAATATCGGCGTTGATAATTACATCTATCGTATTTGAGGGCTCGAGTATGGCCTCATTGTTTTCTAACTCCTTTGAGCACCCTAAAATAGTAACTGCAGAAGAGATAAGAAGTAATAGGTTCAATCTTTTCATAACACATTCCTCCTAAAAACCACCATAGTTATAATTATCATCTCCCAGGCCGGCATTTCCACCAGCACTGCCGGTAGTTCCGTATTGTGGACTACCACACACAATCCCCTCGAACCTCAGTTCTTGGGATTCAGTTTTCGGGGCCTCGTAGGCCAATTTCTTTTTTGTCATATCAGTTGTGTTTATTGATTTCCATTTTTCTCCTCCTGCACCGCCCTAATCTGGGAGATAAGGGCAGTGGGAGATAAGTTGTTTATTCGTAATATACTTTTACTTTCTGATAATGCATCTGGTTACTTGAGCCGTTGGTAAATACGACTGAATTCGGTTTTGTTGCACCAGCGGTCCAAGTTCTGGAACTGCCGGAGATGTCTCCAAGTGTGCCAGAATCTGCAGTAACGGTTGCTGATTTGGTCCCGCCAAGAGTGAATTCAATCTTGCTGATTCTCTTGCCAGTAGATACAGATACTGTCAGAGTGTTTTTTGCATAAGTTCGAACGGATGTCCCAGAAGTATAATACTTTGGAGCGTTGCTTCCTGAACCTTTATCAAAAACCAATGTAGCAACACTTCCGGAGACTATTGTAACATCTTCTTGATTGGCATATCCCTTTGCAGTCAAATCGATTTCTTCAAAAGTTACAGAACTGACTTCCAACTCGCTGCTGGTCCAAGTATTGGAATTCCTGTGGGTTGATGAATTGGCAGCAATAGCTGTAACGGTGATAACATATTCACCATCTGCGAGATTCTCGAATATGTATCCTTCTTCACTTGGAGTCACATCTTGATCTGCCTGACCAGTGCAAGTTACCTTATACTTGCTGACATTGGCATCTGCAGGGTCTGTCCAAGTCACAATGATGTTCTTCCCACTTACTTCAGCTTCGATGTCGCCAGCAATGGTCACCTTAGGAAGAACCGCCGCTCCGGTCCCATTCTTTTTGTATATGACAACAGCAGATCCCGTCGTGGAGCCACTAGCATAACAACTGAAAATAGGAGGATTGTTACCTTTATTGCAACGAATGGTATTCCTCGTATTACTTCCATTTGCAGAAATTGTAGCTTCTCCATCCCCAGCGATAGAAATTGTCCATGAACTATTCAATGACAGAGATGCTTCTGTCCTCATATAGTTGCTGGATGACGATGCTGCATAGATATATCCCTCACCTGTATCAAAAGCATAGGTGCCAGCAGTTGAACCATTTTTTATTGTAAATACTTGCACATCTGCTCCAGGGTCATTAATAATTGCATCCCCACCTGCACTTGTTGACTTGGTAATGGAAGCAATTGCTCTGTTGTTGCCGTTCTGAGTAGTACTGATTGCATAAGGTGCATCATCGTCTTTGCCAACAATAATCACCTCACTGCCAAGTGTCAAGTCAGCAATGTCGTCAACCATGGTATAAACAACAGGAGCAACGCGAGTGATACCATCCATATCTACGATAAATGAACCAATCTTTCCTGCTACGAAATTACCCGTACCTGATTTGAAAGCAACATTTTTTGAGAAGGTCCCCTTGTTGGTGGCAATAGAAATGCTAATAGTTTGCCCTTCCAAATTAACAGGCTTGCACGCAAACCAAATGTCGGTTGTTTTATCGGTTGTAAGAGTAAGAATATTGGAAGACGAATTCGCGTTGTATTCCCCACTGCTAAACACATATTGCCAACGACCAGTCCAATCTTCAGGAGATTCGATAGTAATGCTGCTAACTGTTTCATCGCCATCCAAAACAAGATTCGAGAAGGAAAGCTTTCCGTATGCAGCAAGATGCTCGAATGACAAATTTACAGTGGCAGGGAATGTCGTATTTGCATCAAAGCTAGAAAAAAGAATCTGTGCCTTCTCATCTACAGAACCATCTTTTGGAGTCTGGTTGGCAGGGAAGTTAACATTGAACTGCGAAGCATTAACCGACACATATGCTGAATTTGGGCTGAGCGCATAGAACTTATAACTATGGGTTCCATCATCAGTAATTTCTTTAGATGGATCGGAAGGGTTTAGATCTGCAGACTTTCTATCCACTGAGGGGGTAACGGAATAATCGATACCGGTTGCTCCATTCAGCGAAATCTTCACGCCTTCAGCCGTTGTCCACAGCGTCGGATACTTAGTCCCATCCGGGGTGCCGAATTCGGTCTTGGTCTTTATTTCAGTTGCATAGAAACGTACAGTGCCATCTTTCGATGCCTCGATTACTTCTTCCTTATTGCAGGAAACACTTGCGAGCACAGCTGCTGCGCCGACAAGAATCATTGTAAAGATCTTTTTCATGGCACTTCTAAATTAATGTTCCCCAGTCTTCAAGCGTTACTTCATCAACTGTGAGGGCGGAAACACCGTCACTTTGGCAGATAATAGCATCGGGCTCGACCTCGATGCTATTGCATTCCGGTGCGGCATAGGCTCCGCGAATGCTGTGTAGTTCTTTGTTTTTGATCATAGTATAGTATAAAGTTTATATTTAATAGCAAAAAATTCAAAGCACTAAACGAACAAAGTTACTGCTTTTGACCCGTACAGCCAACCCCTCCCGGGGGATTCTCCTCAAAAAGATATTAACAAGTTTTCAACAATCACTCCAAGCGATTGATCCTGAGCATTTTCTCCAGACATTTTTTCTTCTCGGGAAGCCCGGGATGAACATATAAATCAAGTGTCGTGGATATCGCCGAATGCCCCAGGATGGAGGATACAGTCTTGTAGTCGCATCCCGATTCTATGCAGCGCGTCGCGAAGGAATGGCGCAGGGCGTGAAAGCGCACCGGCGCTATTCCCAGGGAGCGCAGCAGTGCGGCAAAACAGGACCGGTAGTATCGGGGCTCCAGCGGGGTGGAGCAGCCGGATACCAGGTAGTCGTCTTCGTGTGCGCATTTCTTCAGCGGACGAAGCAGCCTGCACATCTGCGCAGACAGGGGAACGTCCCTGACGGAACTGCTGGTTTTTGGCAGGCCGATTTCGAGAGTGTACACCCTTTCATCCCCGTCGCGGTAGTATATCCTGCGGAGGGTTTTGCTGATGTGCAGGAAGCCGGAACGGACGTCGATATCCCTCCATTGAAGGGCGCAGATCTCGCCGATGCGCAAGCCGCTTTGCAGGCAAAGCAGTATGCCCAGGTTGCGCGGATTCAGATTGCTTTTCAGGTGCCTGCAGAGATGCTGCTGGTCCTTCCGGCTCAGCAGAGGCAGCGCCTGCGCGGGCCGGGATTCCGGCGGATAACGAACCTTGAAATCCGCGGCAGGCCAGGCCCCCAGCTTCACGCCGAACTGCAGTATCATCCTCAGGATCAGGACGATATTCTTAATCGTGCTGGCAGACAGGCCATCTCTCGAAAGGGCATTGACAAACGCCTGAATGTTCTCGCCGTTTACTGCGGGGTGAGCCTCAAACCACGGCAGTATGTGCTTGCTCGTCAGCGTAGTGTAAAGTGCATAGGATGAGAGTTTTACGTACAGGCGCTTGTCGGCCGACCACAAGGCCGCAACTTCGGAAAATGATGCTTTTTTCATTTTTCGAGCAAGTTACGACAAAGCGCCCTTATCTCCCAGATTAGGGCGGTGCAGGAGGAGAAAAATGGAAATCAATAAACACAACTGATATGACAAAAAAGAAATTGGCCTACGAGGCCCCGAAAACTGAATCCCAAGAACTTAGGCTCGAAGTGGCTATTTTAACAGTATCAGGAAACGGTAACCCCAATTCCTGGACGGGAGGTCAAACAAACTGGTTTGACAACGATTAGTGTTACACCCAAAACAATGAAAACAATGAAAAAGTATTTTATTCTTTTGAGTGCTGCATTCGTTTCCGTTGCACTCGTATCATCGTGTCAAAAAGAGATAGGTAAGCTCCAGAAACCCATTGAAGAACCGCACATTGAAGAAGGCGTTATCCCTTTCGAGCTTAATGCCAACATCGCTGAAACCAAAACGACGCTTAACACTTCTACTTACGCAGTAACGTGGGAGGCATCTGATGTCCTATATGCAGTGACGACTGATGCTGCTTGGGGAGATGGAACCTCATCCTCAGATGCTTCTGGCGATAATATTGCAACCTTTACCTACAGCGACGGGAAGTTCACCACAGACAAAGTTATCGCTGCGGGAGCTCATACATTCAATTTTATTTATGAAGGAAGCAACCAGAAGAAGTATCACAGAGCAACAGGAACTACCCATCAGCTCTCTGCGACTCAGGCTGTAGATGCAGAGAATCCTGCTCAGAACCTTAAGGTCAATGATGCCCTTGTAGGACAGATTACCAAGACTATTCCTGCTTCATTGACAGATATCACGATGAGCCACATCTACACGCTCATGAAGGTAACCCTCAAAAATAAACTTGGTGCGGCTGTGACTGCTACTAAATTCGAGATTCAAATTGAAGGCGAAAACATCGCTGGTATTTTTGACGTGGCTTTTGATACTCCAGGTGCAGCATTCAAAACGGGAGGATCTGACAAGATCACTGTCAACATAACGAATGGCGCCATCGCTGATGAGGGCACCATTGATGTATACTTTGTTATGGCACCGGTCACAAACTTTACTGGTGACGTGACTTTCACGGTTACCGATAGCAATGAGAATATTTACACAAGGACCAATGCTGTTGCAGGTCTTACCTTTGCGGCTGGCACGTACAATACGGCTAATTTCTCTTTGAAAGTAGCAGCCCCTCTTTATCCAACTATTGACACGTCCTCATCAGATTACACAACCGGATTTGAAACTGACTTTACTGCGGAGTCTACATATAATAACACAACAGTCAAAGTTGATGGACCGGATGGAGGGAAATGGGGTTCATATTATGGCACTGCATCTACGAGTGATAAAATTACAGGTAGCAATTCTATGCAGATGCGCTGGTATACAAGTGCAGTCGATAACTTAGGCTACGCTGAGTCCAATTTCTTCCTTTCTAAAGTTGGATTTGTCTCATTTAATGCGAAGCAAACTAACGGATTGAAGGTTGGACTTTATTACAAGAGAGCTAGCGACGGAGATTGGGTACTGGCACATACCTTTGCACCAGGTACGACTACCACAAAGTGTTCATATGCGTTTGATATGCCCATCGAGAACACTCGTATCAAATTCGGTATAATCTTACCGGCATCGACACCTGCGAGCACATCCAGATTATTTATTGATGATGTCGTAGTCAAACGTGTTGCTCCCGCCTACACCGTAACAATTGACGGCGGAATTACTAATGGTACTGTTTCAACTTCTCCCTCCGGCTCAGTCCTTGAAGGCGCAGAGGTAACTATTACTGCCACTCCTGAGGATGGCTATGCCCTCACTTCATTGAGCGTCACCGATGCATTGAGTCAGGCCATAACTGTTACCGCAAATAAATTTACGATGCCTGGAAGTAATGTAACCGTCACGGCAACGTTTGCGAAGCTTTACGCTGTGACCTGGAGCGCTCCTTCCAATGGGGCCATCACTGTTAAACATGGTGATGCGACTCTCTCTTCTGGCAACACCGTTCCTGAGGGCGCTACTATCACTATTACAACTACCCCCGATGACGGATATATACTCTCTACACTCAAGTACAACGACGGTTCAGACCATGACGTTAAGACTGCAAAGGCTTTCACAATGCCAGCTCATAATGTTACCGTTACAGCGACTTTTGCGGAGATTACCGGTGGCACGTTAACCATCAATTTTGAAAATGACGCCGCTACATATACAGACTGGACTTTCACTAATATTAAGTCGGCGCAAACAGCTACTAATCCATCCACAGGCAGAGGAGAAACAGGAAAATTCGGAAGTACAGATGGAAAGACATCAGGATCGATTGTGACGAAAAACAAAATTTCCAGTCCCGGAACGCTTACTTTTTACATCTCAAAAACGTCAACCAATACTAATGCAAGTAGTATATGGAAAGTTAGCGTTTCTTCTGATGGAAGCTCTTGGACGAAGGTCGGCGATGATCAAGCAGCCGCTAGTGGGATAGACCAAGGGTCTTGGACGGAAGTCTCCCGTGATTTAAGTTCATACTCTAATGTTTATGTAAAAATTGAGTATAGTGGTACAACTGCTACTCGATGCATAGATGATGTGAGTTTAATCTACAATTAATGAAGTATTACTAACTGTTCTTAAACGAGATATCATAATACTTAAGGGTTTCCTGTAGTAGCAGTAACACATCGAGATTTCCGGTAAGTTGCTGCTACTTCTGTGTAGTCATGTGCTACTGGCTGCGAGTTCCCGCGATTGCAGTGAACATGAGTAAGCATTCGATGAAGTGCGTGTTGACAAAGTGAGATTACGACTGGCATCAGTGAGATGTCAGTCGTAGTTTTCTTGTGTGGGTTGGATGGTGGTGAGAGTTACTTTGTCTCCGGTTTCCGGTTGCCAGGAGGAAGGCTAACATCCAAACAAGCCCCGTGCCACAGAACTTCTTGAAGCACAGTGGAATACGCAAAACGACCCAGGCGATTTCGCTTGGGTCATTTTGCTTAAAGTGCTGTATTTGAGCCTGTTGCGTAGCACGGCAGCATGAGGCCTTTATGCTCCATCGCCTCCGCTCTGGCTCTCACTTCAGCGCCTCAACTTTCTTCACGGAAAGGCCCGTGCCTTCTGCCACCTGCTCTACAGGAAGTCCCATTGCAAGGAGTTTTTTTGCAATATCCTGTTTCTCTTGAGCCCGCCCTTCTGAGAGTCCTTCAGCCCGTCCTTCTGAGAGCCCTTGAGCCCGCCCTTCGGCAAGCCCTTCAGCAAGCCCGGTTTCCCGTGCATAGTTCTTTTCGGCAATGATGTCCAGTTCTGTTCTCATAACTGTTTCGTAATCTGTTTGTCTTTCAATAGGCATATTGGCAAACTCTGCGGCATCGTAAAGCATCTTGAGCACATCCTCCTCGAAATTGACCGGCCGCTCCGGCAATTCGTGCATATACTTCAACGAAAACGCGAATTTTTCCAACAGCGTCCTGCACTTCTGCGGCTCATTCTTGCGAATCTTCAACCGGCCGAGTTCCAGATAAACAAACTGAAGAGCGCTAGTCATCAACTCTCCGTTGCGGTCGTTCCGGATTGCATATCTGCTCACCAGACCATTCTCCAATATCTCGTCATTCTCGTGCCATATGCTGAAATTCAGCAGGCTGATCACATAAATCGGCATCAGGCCATAGTCCATCTTATCCAGGCTCTCACCCTTCTCTGCCTTCTCCCTTCTCTCCTCCAATTTCTTTGAAAGCTGTGTGCGAATGGGATAAGTGGCGTAGCACAACATCCTGTCCGCATAGCTGTTCTGGGGAGAGAACTGCATCTCCACGATGAACTGTTCTCCAGTGCCGCTTGTGCAGAACAGGTCAAAATTAGTAATTTTATCCGTAACAGACAAACCGTGGTTCTCTTTTTCTTTGAGTTCCAGGCCGATAACGGTTTTCCCTGGAATCAGCAGTTCAATGATTTTTGCGAGCAGAGTCTCATTTCCCGGGGCGCATACGACTACCTTGAAAGCGTCGTCAAATAGAATATTCGCGTATTTTTGTGCCATAATAAAAGGATTTGAAATTAATGGTTGACCACCGTGGTCAGCCTTCCACGCCAATTTCACCATGGAAATGCGAACCACCAAGGAAATGCGGCAAACATTTCGCGACGGGCAATTTTTCTTTTGACGATTGTGTGTTTTAACAAGGCCATAAGAAAAATCTTATGGTTTGGCTAAACTTTGAAACTTATCTTTTGCCACTGGTGATGGATCCTGAATGCCAGGCACTTACGCAAAACCGTCTGGTGCAAATGTACCAGACGATATGAAGGGACTCCCTGATAATCAGAGAGGCATTGCCGCTGGCCGCTGTCTGCGCAGGGGAAAAAAAGGGCACCCGATCCGGGAGGGGAAAAGTGCTTTTCCCTTGACGATTATATGTTTTTGTGCTATATAATGCCATAAAATACGCCAAATAACATATATTTGTACAATCAGTAATATTTGATGCACGTTATTGCGCCCATATGGATTTAATTGATGCACAACAGTATTTGCCATGAAAAAGATTCTCGTACTCCTCATTGTTTTCACGACCTCTTTCTGTTTGCCGGCGCAAGATCGTCTTTCCTGTTCTCTGGAACTGTCTGCCGGCGCTGGTTTCGGCCGTGGTCCACGCACCGTGTTGACTCCACAGTTGGTGGCGCAATATGAAGTGGGCGACAACTTCAAGCTCGGCGCCGGAATCGGGTTCAGATTTGCCCGGCCTTGTTTTCAGTATATCACCAAAAGGGGGACGCACGAGCGAACTTTCTGCGAAGAGTTCGATATCCCGGTCATCCTGCGTGCAGGCTATGCTGCGCAGAGGTTTTATGCGAATATTGACGCCGGTTACGCTATAGGAGCCTACTCCTTTCTCGGATCAGACTGGGTGCCCGGCGGAAGAATAGAACCATGCTATGACGGCTTTTTCCTCGAACCGCATTTCGGATTGAAACTGAGTGCGCGCAGTGCATTGGCATTAGGTCTCTTGTTGCAGCAAAGCGTGGTGAGTAACCATGTACGGACGGAGACAGGCACGTCGGTGAATGATCCGTCGTACTCTATACGTGAGGATGTCTCCACCCGGAAACTGCTCACACCGGCCGTGACGTTCCGCTACGCATTCCTTTTCTGATTCGCCGGGCAGCCCAAAAAAAAGCAGGCGCCCCGACGAAGCGAAGCACCTGCTGCAAATAGTCCTGAAAACAGGCCCTGCTTAAAAGCTAGTACCCGAAAATCTCCTCGAGGGAAACCTGCTTCACGGGGCCGAGGGTCTGCAGGAACCCGGAGTCGAGGTCGGCAGGGTCGCCGAGCACTGCATACACGTAGTTCCTTCCGGCAACCCACTTCTGCTGGGCGGCCTTCACATCTTCCAGTGTCATGTTCTGCAGAGCCTCGAACACGGCCTTGTCGGTGGGCTCATCCAGACCGAGCCTGCGGCACTGGCGGTAGAGGCTCAGCACTGCTGCTCCGGTGACTCTCTTCGTACGCATCTTCGAGAGTATGCCGTCCTTTGCGATTGCGAAGGCGCTCTCGCTTTCGGGCATGTTCTCGATTATCTCCTTGAAGCCTTCGGATGCAGCGCGGAGCTTGTCGTTCTGGCTTGCGATATAGGCGTAGAACATGTATCCGTTCTCGGGATCGGCGGGTTCGCTGAGGTCGGCGTAAGCGCTGTAGGCAAGACCGCGGGCCTCGCGCATCTCCTGGAACACGATGCTGTTCATGCCGCCGCCGAAGTACTCGTTGTACATGTCAATCTCGGCACTCAAAGCCGGATCGAACTTGCCTCCCAGGTCGGTGTACTGCACATACTGGAACTGCTTGGAATCGTAGGGAGCCACCAGCACCTTGCTCTCGTCGCTGGGCTGGCGCTTCGTGAACTTCTCGGTCAGGGCCTCGGGGTTGGCGCCTACGGTGTGATTGTCGGCAAGGAGCTTGCGTACGTCCGCCTCGGATGCGGGGCCGTAGTAGAGAACTTCGTGTCCTTTGGATGCAAGGTCGCGTGCAGCTGCGAGCAGCTCGTCGGAGCTCAGTGCCATCACTGCCTCGTTGGGGAGGGTGGTCTTGGCCACGAACTCGGGTCCGTAGAACAGATAGCGCTGGAGAGCGCTGAAGCAGGCCCTCTGATTGCTCTTCGCATCGATGCGTCCTTTGAACACATCCATCTTGTAGTTGGCAAGGATGGTTTCGTCGCCGACGGCATTGTAGAGCAGGTTCTCGACGGTCTTGACCGCTTCGGGAAGACTCTCGCTGAGGCCGCTGATGCGTATGCTGGTGCTGTGGGGACCGGCGTTCATGCTGAACTCGCAGGCGAGATCGTACATCTTGCGGGCGATGTCCTGGCTGCTCATTTCCGGAGTTCCCAGATAGGCGAGGTAGTCGAAGGCGTATTCAAGGGCTGGAACGTCCTCGGTGCCGCGGTTGAAGATGAACTGGACGCTAGCGATATCGTTGAGTACGTTCTTCTTGTAGAGCACGTCGACGCCTTCGCGGAAGTTGAACTTCTTCATATCCTTGTTGAAGTCCACGAACACGGGCTCGATGGGTTTCACTTCGCTGGATGCGACCTCCTCGAGGAAGGCGCTGCGCTTGTCGCGGTTGGTGGCGATGGGGGTGATGGCGGGAGCCTCGATCTTCTTCTGGCTCTCATCCACGCCCTGGCGCTTGTAGGTGATGGCGTAGTTGTTGTCGAGCAGGTACTTGTTCGCGAAGTCCACCACGTCCTGCTTGGTGATCTTGCTGTAGCGCTCTATGTCGAGGGCCGCATCCTTCCAGTCGATGCCGGCGATGAAGGCGTCTACGAACATGTTCGCACGGGCGCGGTTGCTCTCGAGCTGGCGCATCTTCTGGAGACGTATGTTGTTGATGGTAGCGGAGATGAGCTCTTCGTCGAACTCGCCGGCG
>Ga0256405_10007076_pt1 | contig 17255 bp, 13 predicted proteins | sample RumenRJG_02DNA_FD_189096 | JGI IMG/M metagenome (GOLD analysis project Ga0256405, IMG submission 189096) | Bovine rumen microbial communities from Lethbridge, Alberta, Canada - RJG_02 | ecosystem: Host-associated > Mammals > Digestive system > Stomach > Rumen | place: Canada: Alberta...
AAATCCTTTTGAAACCCAACCCTCATATGAAAAACTTATCGGTTTTGAAAATGTCTACTCTAGGCGTATAAATGTTCAGCACCGATTAGTTTACGAAGTTAGAAAAGAAGAGAATGTTGTAGTGATAATCCGCATGTGGACTCACTACGAGTAAAAGAATTAGCCTTATGGCTTTTTCTTTTTTATAAATAATTACGGTGTTATATTATTTATTGTCTTATGAAAAAGAATACAAATCGTAAGAACGAAGATATTAAAAGGTTTAATCCTACCGCTGAAAGTGGCTTAGATAGTGCTTCAGTGGCCTATATGCAAAGTGTGGGTAAGGTAAATATTGCTAAAAGCCCAACGAATAAGTCATATACCAAAATCGTTTTAGGTAATATCTTTACCTTCTTTAATATTTTGATGTTCGCTATCGCTGGCTTACTTCTTTTATTAGTGGGTCCTAAAGTAGTGACCAACTTAATGTTTCTAGGCATTATTGTTTGTAACTTATTAATCGGCACTATTCAGGAATGTAAGAGTAAACACACAATTGAAAAACTTAAGTTATTAAACGATAGCAAGATTAAAGTTAGACGTGATGGTAAAGAAGTAGAACTTTTACCAACTGAAATAGTTTTAGATGATGTTGTTATCTTAACAGCAGGGGATCAAATACCCGCTGACTGTATTGTCTTAGATGAACAAATCTTAGAAGTTAATGAATCATTATTAACTGGTGAATCAGTGCCAGTAAAGAAGACTAAAGGTGATACAGTATTTGCTGGCTCATTTGTCGTCGCTGGCTTTTTAGCGGTCCGTGTGGATAAAGTTGGTAATGATACATATATCTCCTCAATTGAAAATAAGGCTAAAGTATCTAAACAACCTAAATCTAGATTAATGATTGCTATCTCTAAGATTATTAGAAATATGACACTTATCGCTATCCCATTAGCGGTATTTGTCGCGATTTATGAATTTGTATATGGCTTACTTAATAACACTGAAGGATTAAGCATTCTTCCAACAACCTGGGGTCAAAAAACTATCTTCTCTGAAGCCACCTTCTATAGTGGTGTCACTATTGCCTATATGATTCCATGTGGTATGGCGTTACTCGCTAGTGTTGCGATGGCCACAGGTGTCGTTAAACTTGCCCAAAATAAGACCTTAGCCCAAGACTTATATTCTGTTGAATCTTTATCTAGAGTTAATACTCTTTGCTTAGATAAGACAGGGTCATTGACCGATGGTTCAATGACCCTTGAAGAAACTATTATCTTAGATAAGAGTTATAACGAAGAATCTTTAGATAGATTAATGTCTAGTTACTTAGACGCTTTTAATGAGGCTAACCAAACATCAACTGCTTTATTAAATAAGTTTGGTAAACTCGTCGAACGTATTGATGACTATGGTCAACGTAATTCTTCTAATGCTTTTAGAAAGAAATTTAAGAATTTAGATCAACTTAAAGTTAACGATAGAATCCATTTCTCCTCTGCTAGAAAATATTCCGCAGTGGAATTTGAAGGTTTAGGCTGGTTTGTGATGGGTGCTCCTGAATTCATCACTAAAGACCAAGAAATCTTAAATAAAGTGAATGAATACGCGCAAAATGGTTTACGTGTTATCGTCTTAGCCAAAGCCAATACTCCAGTCATTAAAGATAAACCAGTTCCAAGTGATGTTACTTTAGTGGCGATGCATATTTTAAGTGACACTATTAGACCAGAAGTTAAAGATACCATGTTATGGTTTAGAGAAAATGATGTCGATATTAAAGTTATCTCTGGTGATAACATTGGCACTGTTAGTTATATCGCTAAACAATCAGGTATCGCTAATTGGGATAAGATTGTGGATATGTCTAAAGTGACTGAACAAGATAACTTAGAAGAACTTGTTTTAAATAACGCAATATTCGGTAGAGTTACTCCTGACCAAAAAGCAGAAATTATCGCCATCTTAAAGAAGAACAACCGTATCGTTGGTGTTACCGGTGATGGTTTAAATGACTTATTAGCCTTTAAGCAAGCCGATTGCTCTATTGCTTTAGCAAATGGTGCAGCGGCTACTAAAAACGTCGCAAATCTTGTCTTATTGGATTCTAACTTCTCTAATATGAAGGAAGCTGTCTTCCAAGGTAGACGCGTTGTTAATAATATTCAAAGATCTTCATCCTTATTCGTGATGAAGGATTACTTATGGTTCTTTATTACCTTATTACCAATGATGATTGGTTTACCACATATGATTCAACCAACAGTCATGTCTTTAGTTAATATCTTCATTACTGGCATTGCCTCTTTATTCGTGGCTTTAGAACCTGATAGAACTAGAGTGACTGGTAACTTCTATAAGAATGTTACTAAGAGGGCGATATTATCTGGCTTCTATATGTTTATACCGGTTGCTATATGTCTCCTATATGTCTTATTTAGCCAAGTGATTAGAACCCAAACATTTGATGTTAAATCATTAGCTACAGTATTTGATAATGACACACATGAAATTATTAGTATTGGTTGGATTCCTACAATGGCCTTATGTGTGACTATTTCTGGCTTTATTATCTTCTTTAAGAACTGTCGTCCATTTACGACATTTAGAAAGTTTTTATACATTATCACCTTAGCGGTAGTGTTATTCGTTTTATGGTTAGCACCTGAATTCTTCATTGTCAGTGGCACAGAAATGGTGAATGAAGTAGGTGGCTTCCTTAAAATCTTCCCATATATCTTTAGCCATATTGTTCCTAACTTAACATTGTCCTTATTTAAGACAATGACCTTAGAACAAATTGTCTTTGTTGGTGTCCATGCTTTAGTAGCGGTTCCTCTCTTTTTATTAAATGAGAAGTTTGGTGGTAAGCTATTAGATTTAACTTTGTTTTCGAAGCGCGAATATAAAGATGAATAGGGTTTTATGATGCGTGAACGCATCGTTAAAGCATCTATTTTATGAATCTAAGCAAAAAATCAGCAATACCAATAAGGACATATCCATCGGGATCTCTCATTTCTTTATATGGCTTATTCACAACAAGTATTTTTTGAATAGGATCTTTTAAGTGATTATATGGCTTCTTTTCTCTTTCTAAAGTTTCATCCTTTGAAATATCATCTGCCACTTGAACATAGAATATCCTAGTTCCTTTCGTGGCTAAAAAATCTATTTCGTATTTCTTTTTAACATTTTTATTATCTTTGTTACGCTCCACTCTTTCATAAGTTCCAACATTCACTGAATATCCATTGTAAAGAAGTTCGTTAAATATAACGTTCTCAAGCATGTGGCCTTCGTCGGGCTTGGAAAAATTGAGCCTAGCATTTCTTAAACCTAAATCTGTGAAATAATACTTTCTTAATGCACCGATTTCGTTTCTTCCTTTAACATCATATCTAGTGGCTTCTTGAATAATAAAAGCATCGAGAAAATAATTAATGTATTTTGTGACCGTGTCTTTGTCGATGGCTTCTTTTTTAACACTTTGGTAGGTGTTTGATATTCTTTCGGAATTGATTAATCCTCCGACTGAATCGCTAATAATGTCGCTTAGCTCATCAAGGGCTTCACTTTTATTGAGCCTATTGTGTTCTAAAATATCACTAAAATATGTCGTCTTAAAAAGACTTTTGAGGTAGTTTTTTCTTCTCTCTTCATTCTCTTCTAAAACCGCTAGAGGCATACCGCCATATGTTATATAATCATTTATCATTTCTGGGGCATACCCTTTTTTATAATTAGCGTATTCATCAAACGATAGAGGGGACAAGTGAATTTTTGTTGCCTTATCTCTAAATTCAGTAACAATATCGCTGGAAAGCATTTTTGAATTACTTCCAGTGACATATAAATCGATATTAGGCTCTCTAGAAAGACCCAGTACAACATCGACAAATGTAATAACATTTTCATCTCCGTCTTTTGCTAATACAATTTGCCCGTTAGTGAAAGCAGGATTGATAATGGATGTGACTTTTTGAATTTCATCTAAAATGACATAGCAATCATTTTTCCCTTTACAGTAGTCCCTAACGTATTTTCCTAAAGCGATAGGATTTCTTAATTCAGCGTTTCTATCATCATCTAATTCGATAACCACAATATTATCACTACTAACGTGACACTCTTCTTTTAAATATCTAGTATACATTTCTTTGAGAAGATAAGATTTTCCACATCTACGGATACCAGTAATAACTTTTGGAAACCCGTTATTTTTTGCGCTAATAAGTTGATTTAGATATTTAGGACGTTCAATCATAAAATCTCCTTTTTGGTAGAATTCTACCTTTTATTCGATTTTATTTTACTCGACTTGGATTAATATTTCAATTTGAGTAATGATTTTTTAGAATAATTATTTGCTCAAACTCTCACTGTTTTTGTCGAAAGGAATATGAAAAACACAAGCACATCTTATTGAAAAAATGTCGGTTAACCGATATAATTAAGACATGACATTTTTGGATTTATTGGCAGAGAAAAAAACAACAGTATATTCACTATCAGTCGATAGTGGAGTTCCTAAAACAACTCTAACTGATATCGCTTCAGGAAAAGCTGATATTTTGGAGTGCTCTGGCAAAACTTTGTTGGCTATCTCAAAGAGTTTACATATTTCAATAGAAGAACTGCTCAGTTTAGAGAGAGAAGAAGCTAAAACCCTTTTGCCTGGTTTTTTATTGGACTCCATTTCTGAGTATAGAAAAGCCATTCGTAAAGGAAGCACACTGATTGATTGCTATAGCGATCAGCTAAATAGTTCAATCAATGTCGCGGAAGTTGAACATCTTATTTCAAAAGAACAAGCCAATAGACTCAGAGCTCGATATTTTTAAAGGAACAAAAAGAGTTCTTAAGGAAGATTTTGAAACTGAGAAAAGAATTAATTTTAGATGACGCGTATAATAAGTTGTTGGAAAAATAAAACGAGGAATGCATTGGAGGTTTTGTTATGAAGAAAAAAGTAAAACTTTTACCTTTATTATGTTTAGCCACGATTGGGCTAGCATCTTGTTCTTTCTTAGATTTCCTTCCTAGTGGTGATAGTGGTTCATCCACTTCTATCACAAGCACGACTAGTAGTAACACTAGTAAATCAGATTCAAGTAAAGACACTAGTGGTTCTAGTAGTTCCGCTAAAGAAGAATATGTTGAAGCTACATTAAGTGATGATAATGCGACATATGATGCTTCTATTAAGACATATACAATTAGCTTAAATGCGGGTAACAGATATTACATTGCTTTTAACACCAGAACAAATACGGAATTTAAAAAAGTTTATAGCACAACCTCTTCTTATTTAACTGTTAGTGAAGTAGGTATCATCTCTACTTCTAGCGATATTACCGAAGATAAGACTGGTGATGTTAAAGTGGACTTCATCAGTGAAATCACTGAGAAGATATTAAATACCATCACTATCAGAGTAAATATCAAGGCTAAAGAAGCACCCATTAATACGTTAACGGTTACCTGTGTTGATACAGGCGCCTCTATTAGTGATAACTCCGTTGTGAATATGTATGTTGATGATACATATAGCTTTGAAGTTAAATATAACAATCAAAAAGTTAGTAATGCTTTAACTAGCGAATCTGACAAAGTCAGTATCGTTGATAATAAAGTTACTGCCTTAAGTAAAGGTGAGGCCATAGTTAAGGCTAAAAATAATGATAAAGAGATTAACTTCAAAGTTAATATTCAAAATAGAACATTAACTAAGATCTATGCCCCTAACGAAGGTAATGATTTACTTATCCATAACAATAAACTCTATATCGTCGGTAAAGTCTTAGCCCAATATGATCATGGTGAAGATAAAGAATTAACATTAGCTGATGGATTAACATATGTCATAAACGATAATGACACTACAACTAAGTCAGTTGTGCTCTCATATACAGAAGATAACGTCACTAAATCAGTGACATATAACGTTAAATTCTTTGTAAGTGAACAATATGTTGGTGATGATACTGCATTTAATTTCTTAGATTATGGTATGAAGTCAGTATATGGTGAACTTCATTATTTACCAAATGAAGGCAATGTTAAGCTTTTAGTTATTCCAGTTTGGTTCTCTAATTCTGAAAGTTTCTTTAAAGAATCACATAAAGCACAAATATTAGAAGATATTAGAGCAAAGATATTAGAAGAAAAGACTGAAGATAATTATTGGTCACTTAAGTCATATTATGAAACTGAATCAAAAGGTAAGGTTCATATTGACGCGACTATTAGTAACTTCTATACATCAGGTACAAGCTTAGTGAATTATACCGATACCGGTGATACTAGCTTAACTTATAAATTAGTTAATGACGCGACTAACTGGTATTTCTCTAATAATCCAACTGATTCCATTAATAATTATGATAATGATGGAGATGGTAAAGTCGATGGTGTTATTTGTTACTACGCTGGTAACTACTATGGCGCTAAAAACGCTACTATGAGAAGTGTGGCTTATGCCTTTTACAATAATAGCGATAGTAGAGTTTATAACACAGGTTGCTTCTGCCCAATCGGTGGTATATACGGCTTTGGTAGAGAAAGTAGTACCTCTTGGCAGTTAGGTACAGATGACTTATCAAGTATTATGCCTCCAGAATTTGTTAGAGGCGCTTACACTGTAATCCATGAAGTTGGTCACCAATTTGGTGCTATCGACTTATATGAATATGCCGCTAAGAACGAAGAAAAGCATTATCCATGTGGTTCATTCTCTATGCAAGATAATAACAGTGGTACTCATGATCCTTTCCAAACTAACTTATTTGGCTGGAGTAAGCCAGATATCTATGCCTCCAAAGATTATAACGTTGGTGATAAAGTCACCATCTCTATAGATGACTTCCAAGGAAGTGGCAACAACATCCTATTAACTAAAGATTGGAATGAATATAATTCCTTATTTGATGAATATCTCTTATTAGAGTTATATGCCCCTATTGGTTTAAATGCATATGACGCTAATAGATTAGGCTTTAATCAAGCTGGTATTAGAGTGTGGCACGCTAATTCAATTATGGCCCATGCTAGTGCCGCTGATGAAGATTCTCCAAACTTAGTGGACACAAATACAAATAGCTTTAAATATTCCACATATGACCGTAATGATGAATATGATTTACTCCACCTCATCAGGAATAATGAAGAAGTGGGAATTGATGTAACCACAAAAGTCAGTAATGCTGATTTATTTAAGGCTAATGATTCGTTCTCAATGGCTAAATATTCTAAACAATTTGTTAAAGGCAATAGATTAGATAACGGTGAGAAGTTAGGTTGGGAATTTAATGTAGACGGTATCTATTTTGATGCTGTTAACAATAAATATACTGGTGTCATTACTCTCACCAGAGTGGATAATACTAGAACAGAATTTACCGCTACATCAAAAATGAGTGATAGTATTGCTCAACCAAGTGGTAACACTAATGAAATTGGTACTGCTATCTTCAATGATGAAAATATTTTAATGAACTATGCCTTTAATGAATCAAGCCTCTTCAGTGGTACACAAGCTATATCCACTAAAGGTATTAGATTATATGCTGCTTCTACCGGTAATGGTGGTACCATTGAAATCTCTATTAAAGATAAGTCAGGACATAACTGCTATATTAATTCTATTAAGCTAGTCATCTGTGCCTTAACAGGTGTTAACTTAAGTGCGACCTCAAATGGTAATTATTTGGAATTCACTAGATTTGAAGGTCCTGAATGTATTGAAGGTGGTACAGATGGATCAGGCAATATAGCTCATGACTCTGGTCGTTTCTATAAAGATATAAACGCTAAGAAAGTCACATTAAAGAATGGTTACACTAATGGCACATATAGTGCATTCTCATATCTCACAATTGTGAGTATGGAAATCGAATATACGATTGCGCCTAATAACTAGGTAGTAAAGGAAGCAAGGAAAGAAACGCTCTTTAGAGCGTTTTTTTGCTTACGAAAAATCCAATCCTGAGATGATACCAAAATGACTGTTAATGGGTACTATAATGGGACTTTTTTGTAAAAATTAAAAATTAGTCCCGATAACTAGCCGAATATGGTATATTATTTGCCGCAAAATAGAAACGGGATAATTCACAAGAATATCGTTAGGACACCGAATGGGAATCCTCGGTTGTTCAACTGCCGAGTAGGTTCACTGGTCTTCCTAGGTAACTTTGGTCCTGAAATAAGTGAAACCTTATTAGCGAAGCACTTTGATGGTTCGAAGATGTTTATCGCCGCGGAAGAAGAAAATATCGGTGCTCTTTCTGAATATATCGGTACATGTGTAAGTGAACAACCTGTTACCTTATTAGATATCAACAATACCTTACCAAAAGAACTCTATAAGAAAGATATCGAAGGTAAATATGATTATGCCTTTAGGGATACCTTTATGGGCTTCCACTGCGGTAATACATGCACATCCCTTTTATGCAAGCCAGAAATGAAATATCAAAAGATTATGGCTAGAGCCTTACCTAAAGAAGTCACAAACGGCACATTAGAGGGTGATATTAAACCAGGTGAAATTACTTTCTATAGATTACAGTCCACTTCAGACAACCACCTCTTAGCGTATGTCGCTGAAGGTGAAGTATTGCCAGTACCATCTCATTCATTTGGTTCCATTGGTGTGTTCGCTATTAAAGAAATGAATAGATTCTATAGACACGTCTTAATTGAAAATGGTTTCCCACACCATGGCGCGGTAGTCTTTGGTCATCAAGGTAAAGCTATCTATGAAGTATTCAAATACCTAAAAGCCGAAAAGATTGGCTATAACCAACCAAAGAATCTTCCATATCCAACAGAAAATCCATTCAAAAAATAACTAATTAAAAGACCATATCTGTGATTATCACAAAAGTGGTCTTTTTTCGTTAAATGCCAAAAAACGTATAGACAACTGCAAAATAAGTGCCAAAAATGTTCTAATTATTGCAAAAAGGATATTTAACGAGTAATATGAATGTATCAAAGGGGGTTATTTATGAAAAGATTAATCGTTGAACAATTAGTTAAATGGAAAGAAAATGCAAATCGTAAACCGTTAATACTTAAAGGTGTAAGGCAATGTGGCAAAACATACATTCTCAAAGAATTCGGTAAAGACCACTACGAGAATGTTGCTTATTTCAATTTTGAACAAGATAAGTCTTTGTCTAAAGTGTTCGAAGAAGATTTTGATATAAATAGGATTATTTATGAATTAAGCATCATTTCAAGAAACAAAATCGAACAAGGAAAAACACTTATCATTTTTGATGAAATTCAAGAATGCAGCAATGCTTTGACGTCGTTAAAATATTTCAATGAGAACGGCAATGGTTATCATATTGCATGCGCTGGATCGCTATTAGGCATAGCATTGCACAAAAACGTTTCTTTTCCTGTTGGTAAGGTCGATTTTATAACTTTATATCCGATGTCTTTTTACGAATTCCTAATTGCAGCGGGAGAAGAAAGCCTTTATGAATATCTATTAGAATTCAACGAAAAATCAGTCTCTGAAGCACTTTCTTCTAAAATTGTGACATTATTAAAACAATATTATGTTATCGGTGGAATGCCTGAAGTTGTTGATAGTTGGTTTAAGAATCACGATATCCAAGAAACAGAACGCATTCAACAACAAATAATCTCATCATATGAATTGGATTTTGCTAAACACGCCGATATAAGAGATTATCCAAAATTGACTGCAATCTGGTCATCCATCCCAAATCAATTATCCAAACCGAATAATAAATTCATCTTCTCGCAAGTTAAAAAAGGCTATAGAGCAAAGGATTTAGAAGATGCTTTAGAGTGGCTAATTGATGCTGGTCTTGTATATAAAGTAGCTAAGATTGAAAAACCATTCATACCTTTATCAAGTTATGCAGATAATTCTTTCTTTAAAATCTATTTATGTGATGTCGGTTTGTTAAGAAAAGTGGCTAACGTACCCGCTGAAGTTATTATTGATTCATCTAGTATTTATTCTGAATTTAAAGGTGCTGTTACAGAAAACTTTGTTTTGAACGAATTGGTCAAATCGCTTAGTTCTTCACTGTATTATTGGACAAGTGATAATAGTGCTGAAGTTGATTTTGTTATTCAGTGTGGCGTCAACGTCGTTCCTATTGAAGTAAAGGCAGAAACAAACGTTAAAGCAAGATCGCTCAGTGTTTATATCGAAAAACACCAACCAAAATACGCCATTAAAGCTTCTTTGAAAACAGATGTAGGTGGAGAAAAGATATATAGATTGCCTTTATATCTCATAGGCCAAATACAACGTTTCGTAAAGTAAAATGAAAACCAGACTGATGATTACTCAATCTGGTTTTTTATTTCGTTATATATCTTTTTATACAAAGTGTTGATTTTACTTTGATTAACAGAAAAATAGTATGTATAAGAACTTATGCTTTGATATTTTGATTTGTATTCGTAATACATATAGCCAGTAGCTTCTTTATAGTCTAGTGTCATCCACCAACCTTCATTAGCGGTTACTTTTATGCAGTCAGAAGAACTAACATGGATATATTCATCAAATCCATAAGTAACACCATCACCGTATCTCTTGTATTCAAGATCTATGAGCAATTCAAGATACTCTCCATCATTATCAGGAATATCGATTTCTCTAACATATGGGCGTTTTATCCTTGAATCATGACCTGAATAACTATATGTAACTTTTCTATTTTCTAAAGTAGAATAAGCAGCAAAGAAGTTATCGATCTTAGATGCTTCTCTAGCGGTTTCTTTTTCTTGCTCTAAACAAGCATTCATATCTTCAACATATGAGGCGACAGTAGTGAATAACTCAGAAGCGGCTTCTTCACTTATTCTATATAAACTATTTTGATCTTGAGGGCTCATAGGCCAACCCGCACCTGAGACACGCACTTCAATATTACCTGTTTCATAAGCATTGATGATAAAGTAGTTCATCTTCTTATAATCACCACTGATATTAAAACGATAGCTAATGGTTTTAACATTGTAACTGCGTTGAAAGTCGCTACTATCATTTATCCTTTTTACATATTCAGCTTCACTAATATATGTTTTAAGAATATTAAGAACATCATCTTTATAATCAAAATATTCATAGTGGTCAGAATAGTGGTCATAATAGTAATAACCATAGTGACCTTGTTTATCAATATTAAAGATATCTTTTAATGGAATGAATTCTGTTCTATATTCACAAGCACCTAAAAAAGATGAGAATAATACTATAGGTAATAAGAGTAACTTCTTTTTCATTTTTCTTGCCTCTTACTTATTAGACACATATTTGATATAGAACTGCTAAAAGTATAGCAATATTCAAGATAATGATACAAACTTAGTTAATTAACAAAAAATAAAATAAGTAATATACTTATCTAGGATATAAAGGAGGCACACTATGCCACATTCTTCAGGCGGAGGTCATGGTGGTGGTGGATTCCATGGAGGTGGAGGTTTCCATTCCGGTAGTCATGGTCATTCATCATCAAGTAATAATATAAGAACTGTTAGATATACACGTACTTATTTCCCAGGTGCGTACTGTTTTATCTATTACGATAGATTATTTAGACCTCACACTATTTATAGTGACTCTTTAGATGATCAAAAAAGAAAACCAAATTGGATAACTATTTTAGTGTACGCACTTATGATGATTGTCCCTCTTATCTTTATCTTCTTCCAATGCTTCCATATGCCTAAGATGATTAAGGATGACTATAACACTAAGATTATTATTAGTGATCAAGCGGAAGTATTAAGTGATGAAGAAGAAGCAAACTTAAAAGTAACTTTTGAAAGCTTCTTTGATAAGACTGGTATCACTCCATCATTTGTGAGCACTAAAGGGTTATATCGTTATGAATTAGAAAACTTTGCCTATAACTTCTATGTAGATAACTTCAAAGATGAAAAGCACTGGTTAATCGCTTATTCAGAAATCAATGAAAGAAGTCATAAATGGTTCTTTGAAGGTATGCAAGGTAATGATACTGATTCAGTATTAACTACATATCAAACAGATAAATTTGATAAAGCTTTACAAAAAGCCTTAGCCAATATGGATAACACTGTCTATCAAGCCTTTGATAAGACATTTAATGATTTCGGTAGTGAAGTTATGGAACCATACTTCTATATGGATAAAGGTATGATTGTCTTTGCAGTTATATGGGTTGGTATATTTGGTTGTCTTATCGCGTTACAGGTGAACACTAATATTCGTTTAAAGCATATTAATGAAAGCACCGCGGTAATGCATGAAGAACCAAGGTTAGAAAAATGTCCATATTGTGACACTCCATATTATGCTTATTCAATAGAAACATGTCCTAAATGTGGTGGTGTCGTGGATTATCCAAAAAGCGCGAGAAACGATCCAGAATATAAAGACCCTGAGTTCTAGACTTAATTAATAAAAGACATTATTATAAGAACAGATATGAACAAAGTAACAAAAACACTAGCAAGTATCTGTTTTTATTTAATATTAGCAGCACTAGTAAGCGCGATAATTTCAGATGTCATTATTCTAAATCAACAACTACTAGGTTTTATTTTCGCTATTATTGCTTCCGTAGTGGTATTCTTCTTCGCTATATTACTAATGGTAGTTAGTATCATATTGATATTTGGTATATATGTATTAGGTAATAATGGCTTTTGGCCGTTATCATGGGCTAGTAATACATTTAGTAGCATTATGAATGATTACCAAGTAACACAAGGCCAACTAGATGACTTGTTTGTTATTAGAATCGTTTTACTAGTGGTTTGTATAACCGCGTTTGTCATCGCGGTTATCACAAAAATAAGAATCAAAAAAGAAAAGAAAAAAGATCCCGCAATAAAAGCAGAGCATTATAAGGGCTTTGCTACTGCGGGAATGGTATTATCATTATTAGGAACACTAGCCTCTATTGGTATAGCGTTTATATTAGCTTCGTTGAGGTAGATTATGGGATTTCAAATCTTAGTGGATTACATAACAGGCAAAAGAGTTATCAAAGATGAACAAGAACGCGCTGCGGTGATGATACTCACTAATGGTGTTTGCTATGACTTTAGTGATGAACAAGTTAGAGAGCTCTATGATAGATATCACAATAAAGAGTTAACAGATGTTCAAATGACATACCATATTACTCTTTTATATAGCCTTCTTGCCAATGGCGCTCAAAATGGTATAACACCATCAAGTAAAGGAAAGATACTATTACTTCAATTCTATAAAGACCATGATTACTACTATCTAGATGAACCATTATTAAAAGAAGATATCGAACTTATAGGTACATACTTTGAAGAACCAGTAGCGGTCTGCTAAAATGCCACAAAGTGGCAATGATTTAAGTATTGAACAATCCTTTTAAAAAAAATATATAATAAGGTTGAGAACAATCCACAATTTTAAAAAACTACTAGAAATCTATTAATTGGTTTTTATTCTCTTTCGCCCACCGTTCAGCCTCCTTTCTTTTTTCATTCATATTAGGTTAGCGGTGGGTTTTTATTAAAATCCTTATTTATTTCTAATAAATCTCATATTATAAATAATGGTATATGACTATAAATAGTTCATTCTTGTATGAAAGAAGAATAGAAGCGGGTTTATCACAAAGTGATGTCGCTAATGCTTTAGGCTACTCTGTCCAATTAGTGTCAATGTGGGAGAGTGGTAAAAACGCTCCCTCATTGCACGTTTTAGGTAAATATGCTTCTTTATTACAAATAGATTTAGAAGGAATTATTTATTCCAAAGTTATTAAGAAGAACAATCTATGCGATGAATTAACATTTAACGCTGTTGAGTTTGGTAACAATATTAAAAGATTAAGAAAGAAAAAGAACTTAACGCAAAAACAATTAGCGGACTCCCTATCTTGTAATGTTAATCAATTAATTAAATATGAAAAAGGTTCCTCCTTTCCTACTATTGATCAATTTATCTCTTTAGCGAAGTTATTCAAAGTTAGATTAGATGTTTTATATTTCTGCTTAAACTATCAACCAGAAGATGTCCAAAAAGAAAAGAAGAAGACACGTACCCTATTAATCGTTGTTCCTATTATTGTTGGTATATCCGCTTCCGCTTTAACATTGGGTATTACTTTAGCCGCGACAAGTGGCTTAAGGAATAAGCAACAAGTTATAGTGGTTGAACAACCATCTAGTAATAGCGATAGTAAACCAACAAACAATATTAAGTGGACACTACCTAACGATGTCACTCATACATTAGGTAGCTACCCTCAATCATTAGTGGAAGATACAACCACGATTAATGCTTTAAACTCAATTGGAACCACTAATGAGAATGGTTATGTCTTATATAACAATGAATATTATGAAAAAGTAGTGGCTAAGGTTACCACTCCAACAGAGTACCAAATAGGTAGTGGCGCCATAGATGATATCAAGTTCAATAATGGCCAATCAGTTATTAATAATCAAGCATATTGGTTTAAGGTAGAACCGATTAAATGGAGGAAGATGGGCGAATTTGATAATGGCGACATTATCTTATTATCTAATGTCACAATTGATGCTGGTTTCATCTTTGATAATGAATCAAATGTTTATAAAGACTCATTCCTTAGAACATGGCTAAATAATGATTTCATTGATAAAGCATTTGGTGAAGACAAACAACAATTAGTACAAGCTGATATCTACAATCGTTCTATAGTCGACTATGTTTCTATACCATGTATTGATTTTTGGCCATGTGTCCTTGTTGAAAGCAGTGAATATGCTAGAAGCAAAGGCACAGTAGGCTCCAGTAAAAACCAATTGTTTAGTTGGTGTCTTAATCCAGAACATGAGCCTGTACCTTTTGAAGAAATAGATACTACAAAGACACCTGCTCTAGTGAATATAGGCTATGTAAGTCAAGATGCTGATGTTAATGACCCATCATATGGTGGCATCATTCCGATAATTGTAATAAAAAAGTAATTAATAATCTAACTATCAAATATAGATAGTACCTCTTTTTCATAATTAATAAGAAAAGAGGAATTCTATAATGAAATTTTGTCAGAACTGTGGCGCTGAATTAAACGACGCTGCGAAATTTTGCGATAAATGCGGTAGCAAAGTCGCTTCTTTTGAAGAACCTAAAAAAGAACAACCAATAAGAGAAGGCGTGGTCCATAAATGTCCTTTCTGTGGTGAAATCTTGCCTTCCAATGTTGGCAGATGTCCAACATGTGGTCACGAAATCCGTGGAAGAGAAGTATTAAATTCAATCAAAGAATTAACAAGTAAATTAGATGCTACCGATGATGACATCAAGAAAATAGAAATCATTAAAACATTCCCAATTCCAAGTAATAAAGAAGATATTATGGAATTTATGTTTTTAGCATCTTCAAATTTTGATGTGAAGCATTATTTATCGTTCAAGAAACAAGAAACAATTGATAGTGCTTGGTTAACCAAAATCGAACAATGCTATCAAAAGGCACAAGTGTTATTTACTAGAAGTGATGATATTGCTCCTTTTAAGCGTATCTATGATGATGTTCATTCTAAATTAACAACAACATCTAAAAATAAATTCCTTCTTACCATCATTGGTATTGGAACAATTATCGTCGCCGCTATTGGCATTGTTATAGCAAGCGTTATGCCTAGAACAGAAGACAATAAAATTTCTACACCAGCAATGGTAATCCTTTATATCTTCTTAGCTGTTTTAGCTGTTGGCATTATTATCACAGTCATTGGCGTTAGAAAGAAAAAGACTGCTAAAGAATTCGAAGAAGAAAAAGCTTTGAAACAAGAAAAAGATAGACAAAAAGCCGCTCTTAAGATTGAAAAAGAACGTAATAAGAGAAGATAAGGAGATTTTATATGTCCATATTTACAAAGCCTAAAAAAGGTGGAATAGCGGACGTAATCCGCTGTGATCAAAGTGATTATCTAGTTTGGAAATGGCATCCAAATGGTTTTGAAGAAGGCGAACTTAAAAGAGAAAACTCTATTAGAACAAGTTCTATTTTAAGAGTTAAGAATGGTGAAGTAGCAGTCTTCTTTTATAAGAATGGCGAAGATTATATTGAAGGTCCACATGATGGCAAACTAACAACCAAGAACTTCCCAATCTTATCTTCAATCATTGGCTTATGGTATGAAGGCGATACACCTTTCCAAGCTGAAGTATATTTCATCAACCTTGCTAGAGCAGAACAAGTAAGATTTGGTGTTCCATATTTTGATGTTGTTGATCCACGTTATCCTGATTTCCCTGTTCCTGTCAGTGTGCGTGGTGCATTAACTTTTGAAATTGATGACTATAAAGAGTTTATTAAGTTTTATCGATTAAAAACATTCACTCTTGATGATTTAAAGATGAAGATAAACGCTATGGTCGTTAAATTAGTCAAGGATTCTGTGTCTAATGCTCCTAGATTAAATAACATTCCTGTTGTCTCTATTGAAACCAGAATTGGTGAAGTGAGTGACATCGTTGAAAACAATTTAAGAGAAAAGATTAAAGAGAACTTTGGTGTTAGATTAAAATCCTTTGATATTGACGCTATTGAAGTTGATAAGGAAAGCGAAGGCTATATCGAACTCAAGAGTATCACTAAAGACATTGTCGCAAGACAAGCTAGAGCGAATATTGAAAACTACGAAGAACAATTACGTATCCAAAGAGAAGAAGGCCAATATGCTCAACATATGTCCACAAGACAACAAAATCTTGGCGCTTATCAAACTGAGATCAGAGGCGAAGTTGGTGTGGCTAGTGCTGAAGCCTTAGGCAAAATGGGCGAGAACGGCGCTGGAAATATCAATATGGGTGAAGGTGGCGGTGGTGCTGGCTTTAACCCGATGACCATTATGGCGGGCATCGCAGTTGGCTCAGCCGTTGGTAAGAATATTGCCAACACATTAGATGAATCATTAAATGCTGGTGGTAACCCTGTTCCACCTCCTCTTCCACCAAGCCAACCAAAGTATCATATTGCACAAGATGGTAAGGCAGTCGGTCCTTTCGAAATGAATAAGATTATTGAAATGATTGCTGCTGGGCAGATTAAAAGAGACACACTTTTATGGAAGGCTGATACTCCAAATTGGGAAAAAGCCTCTTCATTCACGGAATTTGCAAACTATTTTCCACCTGATATCCCAAACATCTAACAATAGTGCTTTTATTTGAAGAATACCTCTTTTGTTTAACCACCATTTAACTATCAACTATGGATAATAAGGATGTC
>Ga0256405_10007079_pt1 | contig 17254 bp, 14 predicted proteins | sample RumenRJG_02DNA_FD_189096 | JGI IMG/M metagenome (GOLD analysis project Ga0256405, IMG submission 189096) | Bovine rumen microbial communities from Lethbridge, Alberta, Canada - RJG_02 | ecosystem: Host-associated > Mammals > Digestive system > Stomach > Rumen | place: Canada: Alberta...
GGTCCGCAACACCGCCTGCGCCGTAGGGGCAGATGATCTTAACCGTCTCGCCGGCGGCGAAAGCGGTTGTGCCGGCGGCCAGGGCAAAGACCAAGACCAGAACCAGCAGCATGGGGAGAACGCGCTTCAGGTTTTTCATTTGGTTCCTCCTAATGGAAAATAATATTTGACAAGGCAGGTGCCTTAATCACAGGGGGAAGAAGATGCAGCCGATTAATTAATCAATCGAATTAATTAATAAACAGCTTTAAATAATTCAATGGTATCATTTTACTCTCGTGCAAACTGTTTGTCAATTGTGCGAATGTGCCTAAAGAGCAGGGATAAATTTAGAGAAATTGCACAAAAACGAAACTTAATGCTGTTGCGCAAAGCGAGTACCGATGTCCTCCATCAGGCTAGCCCAGAGGGAGCCCTTCCGATAGAACACGGGGGTGTCGCCCAGAGCGGCCGGGACGGTATGATCGCCCTGGCCATAGACGTTACCGGACCAGAGATGAATCCACTCGCCCTCGGGGAGATAGACGCTGCGCTCCGTCTGTGCTTCCTGCCAGACCGGCGCGACCAGCACGTCTTCGCCGAGAAGATATTCAAACTGCTCGGTATAGCAGCGGGGATCATCTTCGTGATAGAGGAAGAGGGGACGCTGCACCGGGATACCGCTCTCATGGTTTTCTCTGACCAGCTCCTTCAGCATGGGGGCGAGAGAAGCGTAGATATCGACCAGACGGGCGAGACGGTTCATGCAGTCCTCGTCGTCATAGTACTGGAAATTGGTGTCCGGGCGGTTGCCTTCGTGAGTGCGCATGACCGGCGTGAAGGCCGCCATCTCAGCCCAGCGGAGGAAGACTTCCTTGGTTCGGGTGTTATCAAAGAGACTGGTGTAGCCGCCGATGTCGCTGTGGGTCAGGCCGCAGCCACTCATACCGGCACTCAGCGCGGCACTGATGACCGTGCAGAGTCCGTCATGGCGGGAAAAGTCGACGCTCTGATCCCCAGCCCAGAGCAGGGTGCAGTATTTCTGGCTGCCGGTAAAGCCGGCGCGCATGAAGTAGACCACTTCGCCGAGCTTCCCGGCTTCGGAGACCGCGTCGTAGTTGCACTTGGCCCAGAGTGCCGGCCAGTGGTTGTGCTCGATCATGGGGCTCTTTCCGCTGTGCAGCACGATGTCGTCCGTCGGCAGATATTCACCGAAGTCCGCCATCCAGCCGTCGATCCCGATGTCGAGGCTGTACTTTCGGATGACCTCGTCCTTGAACCAGTTAAAGGCTTTGGGATCCGTCAGGTCGATGACACCGCAGTTGAACTCACCGAAGTCAACCAGATAGACGCTGCCGTCGCTCCGGCGGGCAAAGACATCCGCTTCCAGACCTTTCTGATAAAGCATGCCGCCTTCCACCAGGTAGGGATTGACGTAGCCCAGGAACTTGATTCCCTTGGCGTGAAGCTTTTCAATCTCGGCCGGGAGATCCGGGTACATCTCCGGATGAAAATGCCAGTCCCACTGCAGGCGCTTGCCGAAGGAAGTGACGCGCTTGCCGCACCAGTCCTGGCACCAGACGCCGGAGACCTTGATGTTGTGCTGCAGGGTCTTTTCCAGGAGGCCGAAGGAGCGTTCGCTTCCACCCTGCACACCGATGATGAGCCCGTTGTAGATCCAGTCGGGAAGCTCAGGCTGGCGACCGAAGAAGGCCGTCTCCTTCTTCAGAAGGTCAGGGAAGGTATCCGCGGCCTCGATGCGGATGGAAGCGGGAACCTCCCAGAACTGCAGCTCGTGGAAATCCTCATGCCGGAAGTCGAAATCCGCGTAGGCCGTGGTGTCGGCGTGCAGATAGTAGTGCCGGCTGGAGACAAAGGTGGGCTGGGGGAAGTTGGTGTTGTAATAATCGCCGCCGGCCTTGTTCTCCACATCGGAACGCCAGGTCACATAGGTGGTCTTGTCGCGCCCGACACCCGGCTCCGATGTCCAGAGGGGGAAGTGGCGCCCGCGCAGATTGAAGTAGGACATCTGCTCGCCGCAGCCCCAGCAGCATTCGTCCTTCCCGGCGGGGACGCGGAACCAGACGCGGTTGATGTCCGGGTTCTTCTGGGTGAAGCGCAGCACAGCGCAGTCGCCGTCCAGGGTCACGCGCACCGTAAGGTCATCGCCGAATTCCAGCTCAGCGCCGTCAGAGCGCTCATGAAAGGCGGTAAGAGAAAGCACGCGGCGTTCGATGACATAGTCCTCGATCTTGAAGTTGCCGCGGTACATGTCAACGGACTCCTGCCCACAGCCGACGAAAATCATGGGGAAGGACCCTGAGGAGCGCAGAAGGGTTTCACCGTGACGCTCCAGACGCCAGTCGGAAAGATTGTTGATCAGTTTCATAAAAGGCTCCCTTTTCCAGAGATGAGATTGGAACGCTCTCCCGTGGGAGGGGAGAGCGGCCGGAACATAGAATCAGTACTTGCAGACTTCAAAGCCGAACATCTCGGCCAGAACCTTCAGAGTCTCGGCGTGGTGGCCCTTGATGACGGCAAAGTGCGGCTCAAAGCCGGAGCGGATGCTGTCTTCGACGACTTCCTTGCTGTTGCGGTCGGTCTTGACCACGATGGACGTGCCGATGAACTGCTTCGGCTTATCGAGAACGGAACCCTCCGCGATGAAGAAGCGGAAGCTGCCGTCGGGCTTGCGGCCGATGCGGAAGATCGTGGCCTCGGGGAAGGCTTCACAGCCGAAGTCCATGGCCGGGCCGATCTTGCGGTTGGGATGTACGCCGACGACGGCGCCGGTATCCCTGCGGGCCAGGCTGCAGGCGGCGGCGCCGCAGTGCCAGTAGGTGATGGAGCTCTCTTCCTCATCCAGCGCGACCGGATCGCCGAAGAAGACAGGCTCGTTGGACAGCTGCATGCCGATCCACATGGAGAGCGCACCGTAGATGTCGGCCTCGCAGGCGGCGGCAACGCCCTCGTCGTTCAGCATGCTGAGCACGGTGCAGACCGGCGTACCAAAGGAAGTGAAGAAGTCGGGCCAGCAGCGGGAGGCCAGGGCGCCGATGTGATGCGTCCGGACATAGTCCCGATAAGCCTTGAGCAGGCGGGCGTGATCATTCCGGTTTTGCTCCGGAGTCTTGTCCAGGCCGCAGGTGCACTTCTCGGTGTCCTGCAGATATGCGGCGCACTCTTCATCCGTATAGGTCTTGGCCATGTCGATGAGCTCGCGGGCCTCAATGGACTCAAGCTCCACGCCGAAGGTGTTCATCAGCTCGCTGTCCAGTGCGCGGCCGAAGCCGAAGCCCTGGGGCGTATGGCCGATGGCGGACATGGTCAGGCTGCGCATGGCCTTCTTGACCTTGGCGGCTTCCACGGTGGCCTTCACGGCGGAGACGACGGACTCCTCCTCGGGAGTGCCGAAGCACCAGTTGAAGGCGCGGCCGTCAAAGGCGGCGAGGGTGTTGGCGGCGGAGTAGGCGCCGGTCAGGGAGTTCAGACGAAGGCGCCCGCCGTCAATAACGGGCTCGCGCAGCGTCCAGAGCAGCATCGGGCACTGATAGCGGCGGAGCACTTCGGCCATGTAGGCGGCATTGGCAAAGGTCAGATTCTGGAACACGATCAGATCCGGATTCAGACCGTCGAGATAGGCGCGCAGCTTGTCGAGCGTGAGCAGCATCTCATCCGGGCAGACAAAGTCGGGATCCACCCCGCGCAGCATGGCGCAGGAACGCTCAAACTGATCCTGAGCGGTTTCCAGATGATAGGTGGGGACACCCACCGGGATATAGACAGAACAGAAGCTCATAAAGAATACCTCCTAAAATTGTTTAACGCTGTGAACTATCATAGCTTCTCCGACCGCAACTGTCAAGCTTTATTTTTGGAAAAGATGAAAAAGCATTTTCAGAAAATTCCAAAATACCTATTGACAAAACCGACAAAAGGCGGTACACTCTGAATTGCTTAGAAGCCTTAATCAAATTCCGCTTCGACAGCGTTTCCTGAATCATCAATGATATAAGATGAAACATCAAGGAGGAGGAAATTCCATTGAGCTACGATCTGAAAGAAGTCTGCAAAGATATCCGCTGTGATATCATGACCTGCATCGGACACCTGGGCGTCGGCCACATCGGCGGCTGCCTGTCCGTTGTGGAAGCGCTTGCTGTCCTGTATTTTAAAGAAATGAACATCGACCCGGCCAACCCGAAGATGGAAGGCCGCGACCGCTTTATCTGCTCCAAGGGTCACGCCGGCCCGGCCGTCTATGCGACGCTGGCCAACCGCGGCTACTTTGATAAGAAGGAACTGCTCACCCTGAACCAGGGCGGCACCAATCTTCCTTCCCACTGCGACATGAACCGCACCACCGGCATCGACATGACCACCGGTTCCCTCGGCCAGGGCTTCAGCTGCGCAGTCGGCGTGGCGCTGGGCTCCAAGCTCGAGAAGGACGGCGCGACGATCTACACCATGATCGGCGACGGCGAGAGCCAGGAAGGCCAGATCTGGGAAGCAGCCATGTTCGCCGCGGCGAAGAAGCTGGACAATCTGATCGCCTTCACCGATTACAACAAGCAGCAGATCGACGGCACCGTCGCCGAGGTCAATGACATCGCCCCGCTGGCTGAGAAGTGGGCCGCGTTCGGCTGGAACGTCATCGACGTGGAAGACGGCAACGATGTGGAACAGGTTGAGCAGGCTGTCGAGCATGCCAAGCTCGGCCGCGACAGCGGAAAGCCCACCATGATCATCCTCAACACCCTGAAGGGCTGCGGCGTCAAGTGGATCGAAGACATGGGCTCCGGCAACCACAACTGCCCGGTCAGCGAAGAGCAGGCCGAAGCGGCCATCCGTGAAATCAGAGGGGAGGACTAATCCATGGAAATGAGAGCTGTTTATGCCGCGTGCCTCGCGGAAATGATGGAAAAAGACAAGCACGTCGTCATTCTCGACGCGGACCTCGGCAAGGCCAGCGGCACGCTGAGCCTGCGCGCCAGGTTCCCTGAGCAGAGCTTTGACTGCGGCGTTGCCGAGCAGGACATGGCCTCCATCGCGGCCGGCCTCTCCAGCTATGGCTTCAAGCCCTGGATCGAGAGCTTCACTCCGTTTGCCACCCGCCGCATCTGCGACCAGATCGCGATCTCCATCTCCTATGCCAAGCGCAACGTGAAGATCGTCGGCACCGACCCCGGCATTGCGGCCGAACTCAACGGCGGCACCCACATGAGCATGGAAGACATCGGCGTTGTCCGCTCCATCCCCGGCGTCGTCATCTTTGAGCCGGTTGACGAGGTTCAGCTCCGCGCCGCCATGCCCGTCCTGAACGAGTACGACGGACCGGTCTATGTCCGCCTGTTCCGCAAGGAGCTGCCGAAGGTCTTCGACGAAGGCTACAAGTTCGACCTCTTCAAGGCCGACACCATCAAAGAGGGCAAGGACCTCACGATCTTTGTCACCGGTATGCTGACCGCCGATGTCATCGAAGCTTCCAAGAAGCTCGCCGAGGAAGGCATTGACGCCGAGATCATCAACATCCACACCATCAAGCCCATCGACAAGGGCGCCGTTGTGGCTTCCGCCCGCAAGACCGGCGCGGTCCTGACCGTGGAGAACCATAACGTCATCGGCGGCCTGCAGTCCGCCGTTCTCGAAGCCCTCGCCATGGAGAAGATCCCCGTGGTCGCCGTCGGCGTTCAGGATCATTTCGGCGAAGTCGGCAAGCTGCCGTATCTGCGCGAAGTCACCGGCCTTACGGTCGAGAACATCGTCGCCAGCGCCAAGAAGGCGGTTACCCTGAAGTAATTCAATCATCCAAATCCCGCCCCTGCGGGGCGGGATTCTTATTAACTTATTATTATAATGAATGAGGAGTTTCACATCATGAAAATTGCAATCGGCAGCGACAAATCCGGTTTTTCCGCAAAAGAAGCCATCAAGGCCTATCTGACCGAAGCAGGCATTGAGTTCGACGATCTCGGCACCACCGATCTCGAGCAGGTCCATCCCTATTATCAGGTTGCGAGCGAGGTCGCTCCCCTGGTTCAGAACGGCACCTATGACAAGGCTGTCCTGATCTGCGGCACCGGAGCAGGCATGTCCGTCGTTGCAAACAAGTACAAGGGCGTCTATGCCGTCGCCTGCGAAGGCGTCTACTCCGCCAAGATGGCCCGCGCCATCAACAACGCCAACGTCCTGTGCATGGGCGGATGGATTGTCGGACCGGAAATGGCCGTCGAGATGGTCAAGACCTTCCTCGCCACCGACTGGTGCCAGGATCTGGAAGACTGGCGTGCTGCCAACATGCACAAGTTCGCGGCCAAGGTTAACGAGATTGAGGCGAACATCTATGGCGCATGAGTTTGTCTACTCCCAGCCGGTCAAGATCTATTTCGGCGAGGGAAAGTTTGCAAAGCTCGGTGAAGTGCTCAAAGAACTCGGTGTGGAGCGCTGCGTAATCGCCTGCGGGAAGCACTTCGCGCCGACGGCGAAGGAGATGCAGGAGAAGGACAGCCGCATCGCGGCCGTATTCGGCGGCGTGGAACAGAACCCCCAGCTCTCCGGCGTGATTGAGACCACCCGCCTGGCCCGCGAGACCAAGGCCGACGCCGTCATCGGCATCGGCGGCGGCAGCGCCATCGACACGGCGAAGTTCGCCGCGGCCATCGCCCTGGGCGACGGCGAAGCCATCGAATACTATCACGGGGAAAAGCCCTTCCCGGCAGAGCGCCTGACCATCATCGCGGTCCCGACCACGGCCGGTACCGGCAGCGAAGTGACCCAGGTCTCCGTCATCAGCCACGAGACGGAGAAGAAGACCATCAACAACCCGGTCTTCATGCCCAAGGTGGCCATTGTCGACCCGGTGCTGAGCTCCACCGTCCCGCCCCGCACGACCATGAACACCGGTCTGGATGCCATGGCCCACGCGCTGGAAGGCTACTGGAGCAAGAACCATCAGCCCATCTCTGACCTGATGGCGGTGGAAGCCGTCCGCACCATTCTCGAGAACCTTGAGACGGCCTACACCGACGGCAGCAAAATGGAAGCCCGTGCCAACATGGCCTATGCCTCTCTGCTTGGCGGACTGAGCTTTGCGCTGCCGAAGACCGCCGGCTGCCACGCCTGCAGCTATCCGCTGTCCGAGGACTATCATCTGCCCCACGGCGAAGCCTGCGCCTTTACCCTGGACAGCTTCGTGCGTATCAACGCGGACGAGCGCCTGGAACTCCTCTGCCGCAGAGTCGGCCTCTCCGGCACGGAAGAGCTGGCCCAACGCATCGCGGCCCTCAAGAAGCTCGCCGGACTCCGCAGCACGCTTCGCGACCTGGGCGAGGTCGACCTCGACAAGCTGGCCCATGACTGCGCGGTACACGGCCTGATGAACAACAATCCCGTGCACATGGACGAAAAAGCCCTGCGCGAGATGTTCGAGAAGCTCGCCTGAGAGAAATTGACTCTCCCGCCCTGCGGGCGGGAGAGCGGTAAACAGACGGGAAGGCCCTGCGCAAATACGAAGGAGCCCTGTCTGATGGAAGCGCAACACAAGCATAGTCGAAAGCACTGTTTCCCGCCCGAAAGGGCGGGAAAGCTGATAAAGGAAGTACAGCCATGAAGGAAGACCTCAAATATACCCTGATGGTGATCGGGATGGTGGTGTCCTGGTCGATCTACTACGCGGTCAGCAAGATCGTGGTCGATGCCACCGGCTCGGCCAGAATGGCCGGATTTCTCCTGCGTACGGCGGCGCTGGTGTTCCTGACGATCCAGCTGCTGGCGGACAAGAATTTCAGCCGGCTTTTTCATCAGGGAAAAGCGGTCCGGATCCTGGTTTTGATCGGTGTATTCGGCTTCCTTCTGGATCTGTTCGCAAACCTCGGCTATGCCGGAGGTTCTCTGAGCACCGGTACGGCCCTGCTGAAGACCGACGTGCTGATGGTGAATCTTGCCACGGTGATCCTGTATCACAAGAAGCTCTACATCTCCGACTGGCTCGGCACGGCCATCATGCTCGGCGGCGTGCTGCTGGTGCTGGGGGTGGACTTCGGCGGAATGACCCTGCATGTCACGGATCTCTACTTCCTTCTGTCGGCGGCCTGCGTCAGCGCCAACGCCTTCATCATCAAGGCGGCGCAGGAGAAGTACCACGAAGACGCGGACATGATCTCCTACTACAACAACGCCGTAGTGCTGATCCTCTTCGGCTGCAGCGCGGCGCTGCATGGAGAGTTCCGTATCCCCCAGAACATGGGCAACAGCTTCTGGTGGCTGGTGGTGCTGGGCGGACTTGCCCAGACGGGCATCTATTTCTTTTACTACCGCAATCTTAAGCACTTTGAAGTCTGGCTGGTCAAGCTGTACCTGCTGCTGATGCCGGTGCTGAGCTGCTTTATCGGGGTGTTCTTCCTGAACGAAGACCTGACGGTTAAGAAGCTGCTGGGCATTCTGGTGGTGCTGGCTGGCGCGGCGGTGATTCTGCAGCGCGGACGCATCAACCACAGCGGCAGACCGGCGAGAGAATCCTGATCCCACCCGAAAGAGCGAGGCAGTCTGTCGAAGCAACAGCTCGAAAGAGCATATGTCGTATCAAGGCATATTATCTTTTCCCTTCCGCCCCGGAGGGGCGGAAGAGTTCATGAAAGAGAGTACCTATGTCGTATCAAGGCGACAACTTAATGAGCGTGAAGCGCAGCAACCGGAGCGCGGCGCTGCGGATCCTCCATGAGAAGGGCGCCATGTCGCGCAAGCGGCTTGCGGAGAACATGCACCTGACCCCTGCCGCGATCACCAAGATCGTCGGCGAGATGATCACGGACGGCCTGCTGATGGAGGGCGAGATGCTCAGCAGCAGCAACGCCGGCCGGCGGGAGATCCTGATCGACCTCAACGCGGAGGTGGCCTGCGGTCTGGGCGTTCTGATTAACCTTCGCCAGGCGATCCTCTCGGGCGTCTGGCTGGACGGCCGTGTGATTTTCACGGAAGAGGTACCGCTGGAGACCAGAGCGGCGGCGGAAGCAACCGCCGAGCGGCTCTCCGCGAGACTGCTGCAGCTCATGGAAGAGAACGGAATCCGGCGGGAGAGCGTGATCGGGCTCGGCGTCGCGGTGAGAGGCATTACCTCGGAAGACGGCCGGATCGTGCGCAACAGCTTCGGCGCGCTGGCGGAGACCGATTATCCCCTCTGTGAGAAGTTTGAAGAGCTGACGGGCTTTCATACCGTGATGGAGAACAACGTCCGCTCCCTCTTCGCGGCGCAGATGTTTGTCTCACAGGACGAGACGACGGGCTCGCAGCTGTTTATCCGCTGCGGCTACGGCATCGGTGCGGCGCTGTCCATCGACGGAAAGATCTGGCACGGTGTGACCGCCCAGTGCGCGGAGATCGGCCACATTCCGGTGATTCGCCGGGGAGGGAAGCCCTGCCACTGCGGAAAGAGCGGATGCCTGGAGACCATCGCGTCGCCGGGATCGATCCGGGAAGATGCCATCGCGATGCTCTCGGAAGAAAAGACGCCCCTGCTCTGGCGAAAGTACCGGGACCGGGACACCGAGAGTCTGAGTGTGTTCGACGTTTTTGCGGCGGCAAGCAACGGGGACCAGGGCGCGTCCGAAATCGTGGACCGTGCCATCCAGGCCTTGGGTACCGCCATCAAGGCGGCGATCTACCTGGTCGATCCGGGAAAGATCGTACTCTACGGCAGCCTGTTTGAGGATTCCTACTATCTCTCCCGCCTGATCAGCGAACTGCAGGAGGGCGTGGACGCCCGTCACGACGTCGTCATTGAAAAGAGCAAATTCAACCAGCAGCTGGAAGACCGTGCGGCCTGCCTGCTCGCGGTTCAGAACTTTATTGACAACGGAGGAATACGCTAATGGATACCATGTTGGAAATGCTTCGGAAAGAGAATCCGGGCCTGCCGCTCTACAGCGTCACCGATCCGGAGTTTAAGCGCTATGGCAGAGTTCTTGCCGGTGAGACCGCTGAGCTTGCCAAAGCCCTGGACACCTGTGCCATTCCCGCGGAAGGAAACTGCTATCAGGCATCCGTTCCGGTCCTGGAGGAAGTCAAACTCATGCAGGACATGAAGCGCGTCGTCTTCGGCGACATGCCCATCGAAGCCGGCTTCTGCAACGGCCGCGGCTACAAGCTCAACGCCATGGAATATCACAAGTGCAGCGAAGTCAACTTTACCACCACCGGTCTGGTGCTGCTGCTTGCTCTGCCGGAGCAGCTGGACGACGGGAAACTTGACAGCGCGGATGTCGTCGGCTTCTACCTGCCGGCGGGCGTTCTGGTGGAAATCTTCCCCCTGGTGCTGCATTTTGCGCCCTGCCGCATCTCCGAAGACGGCTTCCGCTGCCTGGTGATCCTCGAGAAGGGGACCAACGAGGCGCTGCCGTCCGTGAACACTTCCGCCGAGGGCGAGGAGAAGATGCTCTGGATGCGCAACAAGTGGCTGACCTGCCATCCCGACTCTCCCCAGCAGAAGAACGGCGCCTTCGTCGGCATTTCCGGCGAGAACCTGGCGCTCAAGATCTGACGCCTGGAGATCAGAGCGTGTACGATTATACCGGTGGGAAAGCCTGGAAGATAGAGCGACAGCAAAGGATTCTGGAGGAGGCGTACCGCCTTTTTTCCGAAAAGAGCATTGAGGGCGTTACCATGCCGGAGGTGGCGGAGGCCAGCGGCGTCGGACGGGCAACGGTTTACCGTTATTATCCCACCAAGCTGGACCTGGTGGTGGCGATCGGTACCCGGACCTGGGATGAGTATATTCAGAGTCAAGGGGAGCTCCTGACAGAGGAAGAGATCGAAAAGATGACCGGCGCGGAGTTTCTGCGCTTTTTCATGGACGGTTTTCTCGATCTCTACCGCAACCATGGCGATCTGCTCCGCTTTAACTATGATTTCAACAGCTATCTGCGAAGTGCGGACGGCTCGGCGGAACAGAAGCAGCCCTATATGCGTATGGTGGACAATCTGGGGCAGCTTTTTCATACTCTGTATGAAAAGGGGCAGAAAGACGGCACGCTTCGGAGCGATATTCCCGAGGTCGAGATGTTCTCGGGATCCTTTCACATTATGCTGGCGGCGGTCACGCGCTATGCCGTGGGCCTGGTCTATGTCCCGGAATCCGGCGCGGATCCGGAGAATGAGCTTATGATGCTCAAGGAGCTGCTCCTGTCGCACTATTGCGTGAAGAGCTGAAAACATATAGAAACAGATAAGCAAAAACGCGGAAGCAGGGGTGCCCCAAAGGGGCGCCCCTGCTTCCGCGTTTTAGTCAGTTTACACGCTGAAAAAGCGTTTTCGCTTTTTCAAAGTCTTCCGGCGTATTGCAGTTTAAAAGGAAGTCCGGATCTCCGGTGTATTCCAGCCTGTTTACCTTTGAACCGGCGAACAGGCTCCGTACGGACCGGTCCCCGGAGAGAATCAGTTCCTCTGCCATTGATGCCAGCGCGGTATCATAGACGGCCAGAAGCGGTTCCATTTCGTCTCCGTGGCAGAGCATCGTCACAGGACCGTCATGCGCCTGAACAAGCTTTTCCAGCCATTCGGCGGGAAACAACGGTACATCCACGCTCACCACCAGACAAGCCTTCGTTTTCGCCGCCTTCAGACAGGCGTGAATCCCGCTCATCGGCCCCTTGTGGGGATAGATATCTTCAATGGCACGGGTGCCTTCCATCGGCTTGCCATAACCGGAGATCATGATGTCCGCAATCCCGATCTGCCGGAGCTTCCGGATCTGGAGTTCCAGCAGGGTCATCCCTCCGAGCTTCAGCTCCGCTTTATCCGTTCCCATCCTCTTGCTGAAGCCCCCGGCCAGCACAATGCCTGATATGTTTTCTGCCTTCATCGTGAGCATGCCCCTTCTTGTGATTCAAGCTCTGTTTTCCTGAAGTATATCGGCGTTTGCAGAGACTGTCAAGTGCATCTGCAGATCTTCTCTTGACAGAGAGGTCCGGAGTCCATATAATAAAAATGAGATTATGAGTCTCATACAGGCGGTCGATCCGAACAACATACAGATACGCTTCACAACATCATATGAAGGAGGAACCACATGAAAAAACTGCTTTCTCTCGCACTGGTTTTGCTGATGATCATGATGCCCTGCGCCGCTTTCGCGGAGAGCAGGCCGGCGACCGACTATACCGCGGAAGCCAACCGAAGCTGGTATGAGACACTGGATTTCAGCGACGAATCCGAGAAGGAAAACGCGCTTCGAGGCTTGATCGAAGCGCCGGAAAGTCTGATCATCTATGACGAAGCGGGCAACGTGGTCTGGAACGTGGCGGATTACAGCTTCGTCAACGAGCTGGAAACCGCGCCGGACACTGTCAACCCGAGTCTCTGGCGCAATACGCAGTACAACTCTTATGCTGGCCTGTTCGAGGTCTGTGACGGCATCTATCAGGTGCGCGGCTACGACATGGCCAACGCGACCTTCATCCGCACCGACAACGGCTGGATCGTCTTCGACGTGCTGATGTGCACGCAGGACATGCAGGCGGCCAAAGCCCTGATGGAGAAGCATTTTGGAGAACTGGACATCAAGGCGGTGCTCTACAGCCACAGCCACATCGACCATTACGGAGGCATCCTTGGCCTGATCAACCGGGAGGACGCGGCAGACCCCGCTCTGACGCTGGCGGAGCAGCTCGCTTCCGGCAAGGTGGCTGTGCTGGCTCCGGAGGGCTTCCTGGAGCACGCGGTATCAGAGAATATCTACTGCAACGCCGCGATGAGCCGCCGGGCCATGTATCAGTATGGCGTACTGCTGGAACCCGGTGAGACCGGAAAAATGTCCATCGGCATCGGGCTCGGGCAGAGTATCGGAAACACAGGCCTGATTGCCCCGACTTATGAGATCGCAACGGACGAGACCATCGTCATCGACGGACTGGAAATCCAATTCCAACTGACCCCGGGAACGGAAGCGCCTGCGGAGATGAACGCCTATTTCCCGAAGTATCGCGGACTGTGGCTTGCGGAAAACTGCACCGGGACCATGCATAACCTCTATACCCTGCGAGGGGCGCAGGTAAGGGACGCCGCTGCCTGGGCGCATTATATCCTTGCGGCGGAACAGCGCTTCGGCGACGAGACGGACGTGGTTTTCCAGAGCCATAACTGGCCGCACTGGGACACCGAAAACATCAGGACCTATATGGAAAACACGGCCGCCGTGTATAAGTACATCAATGACCAGACTCTGCATTACATCAACCTCGGATATACCCCGGCAGAGATCAGCCGTACGCTGGAGCTCCCTGACGCGCTGAACCGGGTCTGGTATACCCGCCAGTATTACGGCACGCTCAGCCACAACATCAAAGCGGTCTATCAGCGCTATATGGGCTGGTACGACGCAAACCCCGTGAATCTGAACCCCCTGACGCCCGAAGATACAGCCCAAAAATGGGTAGAGTACCTTGGCGATGTGGACAGGGTGCTGGAACTGGCCAAAAGAGATTATGAAAACGGAGAATATCAGTGGGTCGCGCAGGTTATGAAAGAGCTGATATTTGCCGATCCGGGCAACCGGGAGGCGCGCGACCTTTGTGCCGACGCGCTGGAACAGCTTGGCTATCAGGCGGAGAGCGGAACATGGCGCAACGCCTATCTGACAGGGGCGCTGGAACTGCGGCTGGGGAATCAGGCTGAGCACGCCAAAACGGCAGGAGGCGGCTCCGATGTCCGCCAGGCGATGACCGGAGACATGATCCTTGACTTCATCGACATCGCCACCGACGCCCTTGCCGCACAGGACGACGATCTGTCGCTGAATCTGATCCTGGACACCGGAGAGCAGTACTTTGTCAAACGCAGAAACGGCGTCCTGCTGGTATATGAAGGGGAGAGCGATGAGACCGCAGACTGCACCCTCAGCTGCACCCGTCTCCAGCTGATGGGCATGATGATGGGAAACCAGGATGTGTTCGGGGCACTGAAACCGGAGGGAGACGGGACGGTCCCCGTCAGACTGGTCAAGTATATGACCGCGTATAATTTCGGCTTCAACATTATCGAGCCCTGACGGCACAATATTCATGATCGGAACAGATGGTACGGAAAAGGAGAAGAAAATGAAACGGACACAGAAATGGCTTTCTTTTGCCGCCGGTATGCTTCTGATTCTCATGCTTGGAGCTGTCTCTGCCGCGGCGGAAGAGGGCGACAGGACGCAGACGCTTCGCAGCAATCTGGAAGAGAGCGGCTTTTATGTTCAGCAGGGCCTGTTCCGGGAACTGGATACCGTCAAGCTGGCTTCGGAAGGAAAACTCATGAGCTGTTTCGGCAACAACGCAGGGTCCGCCTATGTGGTGTTTAGCCTTCCGGCGGCTCCAGATCAGAATACATCTCTGGGTTCTGAAGCACGAGGGTGGCCGGACGAGATGGCCTCGGCATACGACGACCCGGCGGTGGTAAACGATCCGGCCAACCCATATTTTGCCCCTGGGGGCTGGGAATATAAGCTTCGGCAGGACGAGGCGATCGTTTTGATTACTCCGCTTCCGCAGGAATGCAAGTACTATTCCTTTATCAACTACATTATGTTTACGGAGGATAAGCCAGGGAAGATTTATCAGGGTAAGCCCGGTATGTTTTCTGTCGGAAATGAGGATTCCGGTTTGTATCACCCGATTTTTGGCTCCATAGGCAATTCTCTCAACATGACCAACATCCGGCACAGCGGCGACAGTGAATACGGCACCGAGACCGTGATCGTAATCAGTGCAAACGGTACGGTTGCCGAACAGGTCATCGAAAACCTGCAGGCAGCAGGCTTCGGAGAGGAAATGATCAATGTCATGCCAATTCCCGCAGAGATTTACAGGATGGGACTGGAGAAGGGCGCCGACACTTTCTCGTTCCTCCAGAGGATTTCACAGGCAGCAGATCCGAATGACTACCGGGATTATCTGGACCATATTTCAGAGCGGTCCACAGTCTATCGTGTAACGCCGAGAGAAGCCATCCCGGAGAATCCCTATCAGAATGAAACGGTTATTCCACGCGGAACCGGTGTCCACGAGGCCGCCGGCCTCAAGGATCCCGAAGGAACACTGGATGCTATCCGGAAAGCCGTTCTGGAGAAATATGGGGAGGAGTATGACTATGAGGAGCTCGCGTGCGAAATTGCCGTACCCGAGGGCCTGACCGCGTATTTTACGGATTTCAATGCCAAGGGCGACAACCGCGATGCCATGTATCTGATGACACCGGAATTCACTCTGGAAAGCGACGAGGATTTCATCGTTGTCTACGGAGTCAATCATACGGCGGCAGGGAAAGGGATTTATTCCAACGCGGTTCTGTACGCCAAGCCCATGCTGAACGGAATCACCAGTATTTATGACTCTCTCTATCAGGGAAGCGCGGCCGCCTGGCTGGATCAGCGTTACGAAGATGCAGATAAATACTATGTCTATAAAATGGCCCGAACCCAGTCGGACGAGTGCACCGCGCTGATCCCTTATTCCACGGGCAACGAGCAGGGGAAATTCTACGGTGTTGACAACGGGAATCCTGTTCTGGTGGCGTTTCGTTCGTATCTGGAGGATACCGGAACGGGCGCGTCGTATTATGAAGTGATCTATGACCGGGTGATTGTGTTCCATAAGAGATGAAGGAGGAAACATGAGAAAAGGACGGATATCTCTGCTGCTCGTAATGCTGCTTCTGTCGCTTCTTGCAGGCAGCTCCTTTGCGGAGAATACGGAATCTGCTTCCGGCAGCCTGATCCCAGACAGATCACCAGAAACGTTGAGAACATTGCTTGAAGAAGCTGATTTTTATGTACAGGACGGGATCCTGTACGAATTCGATACACTGAAGCTGGCCTCAGAGGGCAAGCTTCTGACCTGCTTCGGAAACAATGCCGGCTCGGTTTATCTGATTCTGAATCTTCCGCCCGCGCCGGAACAGGATGCGGCAGAGGGTAATCAGGACCGCGGATGGGAGGGGGAAAAGCCCAGTGCATATGATGCTCCCGAGATCGAAAACGCGCCTGCCAATCCTTATTTTTCCCCTGCCGGGATGCATTTTAAGCTGCGCCAGGATGAAGCTGTCGTTTTGGTTACAAGGTTGCCGGATCCCTGCAAATACTGGTCCTTTATTGCCTACGATATGTTTACCGCGCAGCAGGAAGGAAAGGATTATTCCAATCAGAAGGGCTTCTTTGGCATCGGGAACGAGGAATCGGGCCTGTATCACACTATTTTCGGCTCAATCGGTGCACCGGTCGACATGCTGAATGCGCGCCATGACGGCGACAGCGCTTTTGGGACCACAGCTGTTATCGTTCTTTGTGCTAATGTCACGGTGCGGAACCAGATCATGGATTCTCTGGAACAGGCAGGCTATCCGGAGAGCATGGTGAACGTGGTGGAAATCCCGTCGGATGTCTATCGCATGGGGCTTGAAAGGGGGAAAGATACCTTCAGCCTTTTCGGGCGCATCTCGCAGCCGGAGGACCGGGACGCATATAACGAGTATATCGCCGGACTGGCCGAGACAGCGACTGTCTTCCGAGTTACACCGAAGAGCGAGATTCCGTCAGTTGCATTCAAGGTTCAGCCGCTGACGCCGCGTGGAACAGGAATTCACGAGGCGGCTCAGGTCGGGTCTTGCACCGAGAATCTGGATGCGATCCGAAGTTCAATTCTTGCGGAATACTCGGAAGAATATGATTATGAAGAACTGACGACGGAGATCGGCATCATAGACGGGCTCACAGCCTATACCAACGATGTCAACGCCAACGGAGATGTCCATGATGCGGCCTATCTGATTTCACCTGAGTTTGAATTGAAGAGCGATGAAGATTTCGTGGTGGTATACGGTGTCAACCATGCTGTAACCCGAAAAGCACATTATTTCAATGCGGTGCTGCATGCCCGCCCGATGCTGAACGGCGTCTGCACTGTATTTGATTCCATGATGTCGGGCAGCGCTGATCGATACCTCGGAGAGGACATGCAGGGCAGCGACGAGTTCTATGTCTATAAGATGGCACGGGAAGAGATGGACGAACACACGGCGATTATTCCATATTCCACCGGAAACGAACAGGGAAAATACTATGGCGTCGACAATGAGAACACTGTGTTTGTCCTGTTTCGGATCTATCTGGACGAAACCGGCGTTGGAGCCTCGTATTATGAACTTGTGAATGACAGAGTCATTGTATTTCATAAGAAATAATATGGAAGCACTTCAAAGAAGCTTTCATAAGAGATGAGGCGGGAAGTGTTCCTGCACCCCGGGAGGA
>Ga0256405_10007080_pt1 | contig 17254 bp, 21 predicted proteins | sample RumenRJG_02DNA_FD_189096 | JGI IMG/M metagenome (GOLD analysis project Ga0256405, IMG submission 189096) | Bovine rumen microbial communities from Lethbridge, Alberta, Canada - RJG_02 | ecosystem: Host-associated > Mammals > Digestive system > Stomach > Rumen | place: Canada: Alberta...
ACTTGGCAGTAAAATGGCGGCGTGTACGGGACATGATGAATCTCCTTTCAATTGGTACCTTCAGTATACCACGAGATTCATTATAAAGGCGGCTGGGATATGTCTTAATTCATGGTGCCATTATACACCGGCGGCCGATGCGTTTGAGATCATAAAAAGCCCTCCTAATAATGATATGTTAACCGGTAATCGACTAATAATCTTATTATAAGCTTGCCCGTTATTTTTTACAAGTGCATTTGTTCTTTCATATATTGATTTGCTACTTAAGTCGATAATACTTTACTAATAATTATTCATATACAAGTGTGTAAATAAATGCTACAATGTATACATATCAAATGGCTAAAGGAGGAATTATATATGAAGTTTGTTATTGTCGGTACTGGCGGCACGGGCGGTGTGCTGGGGGCTTACCTCGCACATAGCGGACAGGACGTGACGTTTATCGCGCGAGGAGAGCATCTGCAGGCCATCAGGGAACACGGTCTGAAGCTGCATATGGAGCATCGCGGGGATATTCTCATCCAGCCCGCCAAGGCCTGCACCATGGACGATTATCGGGATACACCGGACATCATGCTCGTCTGCGTGAAATACTACGGCATCAGGGCAGCCACTGACTTCGCGCGTCGCGTGGCCGGTCCCGATACGCTCATCATCCCCATTCTCAACATCTTCGGCACCGGCGGCGTTATGCAGGAACAACTGCCGGAGCTCACGGTGCTCGATGGCTGCATCTACGTCTTTGCCAAGAAAGGCGGCCCAGGACTCATCCTGCAACCGCAGTCCATCCTCAAGGTCTACTTTGGCTTCCGTCCCGGTCAGGAGCAGCGTCTTGCGGATAAGGCGCGCGAAACCGAAAAGATCATGCAGGAAGCCGAAATCGAAACGCATTTCACGCCCGCCATCCAGCGTGAGGCCTTGACAAAATTCAGTTTTGTCTCACCGATGGGTGCGGCCGGCCTGTATTTCGATGGCAAATCTGATACCTTCCAAAAGCCTGGCGAGGCGCGTGATTTCTTCGCCGGCCTCGTGCGCGAGGTACAGAACATCGGCGAAGCCATGGGTCTGCAGTTCACGGAAGATCTGCCTACGCGCAGCCTGCGCATGATGGATGGCTTCGCACCAGGTCTTACCACTTCCATGCAGCGGGACGTCGCCGCAGGCGGCACCTCCGAATTTGCCGGTCTCGTCGAGCGCGTCGTGAAGCTGGGCAGGCAATACCATGTTTCCACACCGCTCTACGACAAGGTTGCGGCCTTTGGGCGTGAACACCAGATTAAGTGACCAATTGATATTTGTATACAAAAAAACCGCCTTACGGCGGTTTTTCCACTATGGCATATTACGTTATCATCAGCCGTTCAACATGAATTTGACGATGGCGGCCATACCTGGCTTGAGATCCTTGGCGGCATTGTCAGGTAGGGAAATCCTGACCTTAATACGTTGATCCAGTTTGTCACTGGCCGGGGCATCCGACGTATCGCTATTATCCTGTGATTTGGCCGGGCCATCCGTGGACGCGGATTGAGGCGCAGCATTATCTGCATTGCTGGAATCGGCGGGAACAGCGTCCTGCACCGCTGGTTCATCAGCCGGATCCGTAATCTCCTGCACGGAGCCCTGATAGTCCGTATCTTCTATCTTATACTTTACGAACTGACCGAGACGAACTTTATCTTTGTCCTGCGGCTGTACGCGAGCTTCGACCCAAACGTTGCTGGCGTCGCCGATATTGACGACGACCTCACCTGCTTTGACCTCAGTTCCTTCGGCGACATCCGTATAGTATACCGTGCCGGATACCGGTGCGATAATATCCGTAGCCTGTGCATCCTGCTGCGCATTCTTAAGCGCATTTTCTGCCTGCTTGACCGCTAACTCCGCCTGCTTGATCAGCTCGGGATCCAACTTCTGCGGCATGGACTGCGTCATGGAAGGAGTCTGCGGTGTTGGCGTCGCAGGTGCAGGCGCAGCGGCAGGCGCCGAAGCTGCTACTGCGGACTGATAGTCCGCCACAGCCTGATCACGCTCCACGGCACTTACAGCGCCCATGGAGTAAAGCTCCTGCATGCGGTGCATACGGCTGGCTGCAGCCGCGACAGCCGCAGAGTTGCTCGAGGCTGTCGGAGCAGGCGCAGTAGCTGGTGCCGAGGCTGCCGTCACCGACATGGACGACTGCGGCAGCTGCGGGCCTTTCTTGATCTGCTCCAGATTTTTCTTGGCCAGTTCCAGATTTTGCTGCAATTGTGCAATCGTATCATCTGTCACGTTTACCTCGACGTGGGCGATGACATCACCAGCCTCCACGTGCTCACCGTCGGTCACGACCATCTCCGAGATGGTGCCCGGTGCCTTGGCACGCGCGGCCACCATCGTGCTCGTGACCTGGGCATCGTAGACCGTGAAGGCCTGATGCGCATGCTGGTAATACCAGATTCCCGACGCGGCGAGCACCGCGATGAGGATGAGACCGATCAGGCCGTAGCGCAGGATATTCTTCGTGTGCGCAGTCAGATCCACCTCTCCCGGGTGCCTGGGTACGGGCTTTTTTGCCTCTGCTTTTTTTACTTTGGCTGAGGTATTGCTCGTTTGCTCTTTTTCGTCATTCAAAATAGGAAGCCTCCTATCTGCAAAAGGTAAAAGGCGGGGATGGCTTCTGCCACCCCCGACCTGAAAAGTTCATACTATAAGCGCTCAGCCAAGCTGTGCCTCGATAACAGCCATGGCTTTTTCGAAGGCCTGTGGCAGTGCCTCAGGCTTCTTGCCGCCAGCCTGTGCCATATCCGGACGGCCACCACCGCCACCACCGACAACAGCAGCAGCTTCCTTAATAATCTTGCCTGCATGGATGCCCTTTTTCGTGACATCCTTGCTGGCCTTGACCACGAGATTGACTTTGTCATCTGCTACACAAGCGAGCACGACAACACCGCTATCCAGTTTTGCCAGCGTGAGGTCAGCGACTTCGCGCAGCGCGTCCATATTATCGACGTTGGCCTTGCCCGCCACAACCTTGACGCCATTGACCTCTTTGAGGCCGGCGATGAGGTCAGCTGCATCGGCTTTCTCCTGGGCAACGGCGATATTGGCGAGCTTGGCGGCCATGGCCTTGTTCTCGGCCTGCAGTTTCTCCACAGCCGTCGGCACTTCGTCCGCATCCGTCTTGAGCTTGGCCGCGGCATCCTGCAGCGTAGTGAGCTTGCCGTTCATGTAGTCGAGCGCGGCCTGACCCGTGATGGCCTCGATGCGGCGCACGCCTGAAGCGACGCCGGATTCGCTCACGATCTTGAACATGCCGATTTCGCCGACATTTTTGACATGAGAACCTGCGCAGAGCTCCATGGAGAAGCCAGGCACCTTCACGACGCGCACGACGTCGCCGTATTTTTCAGAGAACAGCGCCATGGCACCAGCCTTCTTGGCCTCGTCGAGGTTCATGTGGCTGATTTCGACGTCGATGCCCTTGAGGATTTCCTTATTGACAAGCTCCTCCACATCGGAGAGCTGCTGGGCCGTCACCGGCTCGAAATTCGTGAAATCGAAGCGCAGGCGCTCCGGCGTCACGGAGGAACCGGCCTGGTTGACCTGATCGCCCACGACGCGCTTCAGCGCGGCCTGCAGCAGATGCGTAGCCGTATGGTTGCGGGCCGAAGCGAGCTTCTTCACCGGGTCGACCTTGATCTCAACCTTGTCGCCGACCTTCAGCTGGCCTTCCTCCACGTAGGAGATATGGTAGACCGTGCCATCCGGCAGCTTCTTGGCGTTCGTGGCCTTGATGTGGCCGAATTCGCTCTCGAGATAGCCCTCATCACCGACCTGGCCGCCGCCTTCCGCGTAGAACGGCGTCTTGTCGAGGATGATACCAGCCTCGTCGCCGTCGTGAATCTCATCGACGAGCTTGCCGTCTTTCCAGATGGCGACGACCTTGCCCTCTTTGGCCTCGGGGTCAACCTTCAGCTGGGACACGTCGATGCCCGAGAGATCCGGCACCTGCACGCGGATATTCGCGGCGCGTGCGCTGCGGGCGCGCTGGCGCTGCTCCTCCATGGCCTTGTCGAAGCCCGCTTTGTCGAGGTCGAGGCCCTGCTCATGCAGGATTTCCTCGGTGAGCTCCCATGGGAAGCCGAAGGTATCATAGAGACGGAAGCCAACTTTGCCGTCGAGTGCCTTCTTGCCCGCGTCCTTGACGGCGGCGATTTCCTGGTTCAGCAGCTCCATGCCCTGATTCAGCGTCGAAGCAAAGCGATCTTCCTCGAGGCTGATGACTTTCTTGATATAGTCCTGCTTGGCGACGAGCGCGCCAAAGTCGCTGGCATCTTTGTAGATGTCGACGACGGTGTCCACGGCGCCCTCGAGGAACTTGCCCTTGATGCCGAGCATGCGACCGTGACGGATAGCACGGCGCAGGATACGACGCAACACGTAGCCACGGCCCTCGTTGGACGGCAGGATACCATCCATGATCATGATGGCCATGGAACGTGCGTGGTCCGCGATAACCTTCAATGAGACATCTTTATCCGGATCCGCACCATATTCGACGCCAGAGACCTTGGAAGCGTACTCGATAATCGGATAGAGCAAATCCGTCTCAAAGTTCGTCTTCTTGCCCTGCACGACGGAGGCCAGGCGCTCGAGGCCGCAGCCTGTATCGATGTTCTTATGGGCAAGGTCCTTGTAGGAGCCGTCCTCCTGACGGTCGTACTGCGTGAACACGAGGTTCCAGATCTCGAGATAACGGTCGCAATCGCAGCCTACCGCACAGGTCGGTTTTCCGCAGCCACGCTCTTCACCGAGGTCGATGTAGATCTCAGAGTCCGGGCCGCAGGGGCCCGGGCCGATTTCCCAGAAATTATCGTCGAGTTTCACGACGTGATCCTGCGGGAAGCCCGGCTGAGACTTCCAGATCTTGATGGCCTCATCGTCGTCCGGATAGACCGTGACCCAAAGCTTGTCTTTCGGCAGCTCCACAACCTCAGTGAGGAATTCCCAGGCCCAGGGGATAGCCTCGGACTTGAAGTAATCACCAAAGGAGAAGTTGCCCAGCATCTCGAAATACGTCTGATGGCGTGCCGTGCGACCGACATTCTCGATATCGCCTGTACGCACGCAGCGCTGGCTCGTCGTCACGCGCGTGCGGGGCGGCTTCATCTTGCCCGTAAAATACGGTTTCAGTGGTGCCATGCCAGCGCCGATGAGCAACAGCGTCGGGTCATCCTTCGGAATCAGCGAAAACGAAGGCAGGCGCAGATGCCCCTTCTTCTCCGCAAAGAACTGCAGATAAGCTTCACGCAGTTCATTACCAGTCATGTACTTCAAAAAAATCTACCCCCATATCAGGTTCGTTTTCTGGTCTTGTCGCGTATACACGCATTACACATAAACAAATTAAAGTATAGCACAAAAAGGGCTATCTAACAACAACAGACGTAAGCTGGCCGATATCTTTCAGGATAGCCACGTGCGGGTACTGCTGGAACTGCTCAGCACAGGTTGTCCCTGTGGTAACGGCTGCAAAATCTACCCCTGCCCTTTGCGCTGCTTCTGCATCGACATAGCTGTCTCCAGTATACAGAACAGCCTCGGGAGCGACATGAAAATGCTGCATGGCTTTCAAAATGCCGTCCGGTGCGGGTTTATGATGCTCGACATCATGACTGCCTACAATGTAAGCGATAAGATCGTGAATATCATCTAAAGTAAATTTTTCTTCAATCCGGCTCCTCGTCTTGCTGGATATAATGCCGAGCCTCATTCCCTGTTGCCGCAGCTGTTGCAACAGCGCTATCGTGTGCGGATAGAAATGCGTCTCCCCGGTCATATAACGATCTGCGTAAATTTTGTAGCAATCAAGAAAACGGCGGATTACCATGGTGTCATCTGTTCCCAGAATAATACTGCAGGCCTTTTCCATAGGCAGGCCAATCTGCCGACGCAGTATTTCATCACCGGGATTCGGATATCCCTGCTCCTGCAGCGCCAAACGAAAGCATTTCAATATGCCCTTCTCGGAATTGACCAGCGTATAATCGAAGTCAAACAAAGCTACCTGGTATTTCATCAGCTGCTCCTTAATCATTTTGCTAATGTATCATCAGATGACATGGCGGCGCTGCCAGCCACCTGAAACTATTCTTGCATCATCTTTACTTCTTTTGGGGGAACATGCCCATCAATTAATAAATTGGCCAGCAGAGCTTCGCAGCCCTGTCGTACATCCGTATAGGTACGCTCAAAATTCCCTGTATACCATGGATCAGCCACGTCGCGTTCCTCTCCGGCAAAGGCTAAGAGCAACTTTACCTTATAAGCCTGATCCTGTGGGAACAGCTTATGCAGGTCCCGCATATTTTCCGCATCCATGCCGATGATATAGTCCCACTGCCCATAATCATCCCGCTGAATCTGCCGCGCCCGACGCGGTGCAAAGGGAATGCCGTGCGATCGCAAAGCCCGCTGTGTCCCCGGATGACTATCGCTGCCAATCTCATCGGTCCGGCACGCCTTCGAGTCGATAACAAACTGACTCTCTCTGCCCGCACGGCGTACCAACTCCTTCATCACGAACTCGGCCATCGGCGAGCGGCAGATATTGCCGTGGCAGACAAATAATATTTTCCACATATCCATAATTCCTCTCAAGCCCCACCACACGGGGCTTTTTCACTTCTCATTTTCTTCACATGTTCGCGCCCACGCCACAAAACGCCACGTATCTCCACGTATTTGTGACGTGAAAAGTAGTAAAAATCGCCAATTCCTACTACCGGGATTTCGGCGTCATGCTGACCGAATCGTTTTGATGCGGTCTAAGGCCTCTTTCTCGTCGCGTTCGATATTGCGGATATCAATGTCATTCTGCAAATTCAGGAAGTATCGAGCCGACACGCCAAAGTACCGTCCAAGCCGTACTGACGTATCTGCCGTCACCTTGCGACGATCGTGCAGAATATCCTGAATGCGGGACACCGGCACACCGATGTCTTTCGCCAACCGATAAGCGGAAATGCCCATAGGATTCATAAACTCTTCCCACAAGATTTCACTGACCTTCGGCGTCTCAATGTAGTCCATACTACTTCACTCCCTTTCCAATTTAATGATAATCTACGATGGTCACATTCGAGCAATTTCCCGAGTCACTGTCAAAAATAAAACAGACCCTATATTGCGCATTTATACGTATGCTGTGCTGCCCCTCCCTATCGCCATGCAGCTGTTCCAGATGATTCGATGGTGGAATACGCAAATCATCCAGCCGCTCCGCTGCATCCAGCATCATAAGTTTCCTCAAAGCAATGCGCTGAATAGATTGTGGTAACTTTCGTGAAAATTGCTGATGGTAAACTTTCTTAGTCTCTTTATCGGCAAAACTTATTATCATAAATTTATTATACCTGTTTAGCATGTATAGGTCAATAAAAAAACCTCCCACGAAGGGAGGCAAAACAGTCATCAGCCCACACGGAACATGTGCGGCGCGACGTTTTCGCCTTGGACATCGTCTTTGACCTTCTGCTCCATTTCCCGGAGCTCCTGGGTGGCATCATCCAGGCCGAGGTGCGTGTAGGTGTTCATCGTCACGCTGATGTCACTGTGCCCCATCAGGTATTGCAAGGTCTTGGGGTTCATGCCTGATTTGGCCATGTTACTGCAATAGGTATGGCGGCAGACATGCGGCGTTATCTGCGGCAACTGGATGCGGTAGATACGGTTGTACTTTTCCACCATACGCTTGAACCGATGTTCCCAGTGCATCGCGACCAATGGTTTGTTCTGCTTATCGAAATAAAGGAAACCGCTGTACCCATCCACCACCGGCTCCTTGGCCAGCTTGGGTCTATCTTCCAGAATAGCCTTGAAGCACTCAGCCACGTCCTCGGTGATGGGGATGCGCCTGGTGCCTGCCGATGTCTTTGTCTTTTCAATATAATAGGTCGCATCGCTGACGCGCATGAGCTGATGGTCGATGGTGACGATATTCCGCTGCAGGTCTATGTTCCCAAGGGTCAGTCCGCAGAATTCCGAAATGCGCATGCCCGTATGGAACAGGATGTAAACTGCCTCATAGTATTTGCAGTAGATGACGTCATCATGGATGAATTTCAGGAACTGCCGCATCTGCTCCCTCTTCAACTAGAATCTCACTGGCGCGGTCGTACCATATTTCTTCCCTACCGCCTGACCAAATATCAGGACAGTATGTATAATCTATATCCATATAAAAAACTCCTCTATTCGTTTTCTGAATTAACCACTGGTACGTAAACCATCTTCAATGGTATCAAGTCCTGATACTTCTCACCCAGCTGGCTATAATACTTCAATATCAACCCCGCCAACTCGTCGCCGTTGATACCACGGATAATTGGATTGATGTCCAAATACTTCTGAGCATTCTTCGTGTAGTTAGACAGCGTTACGAACAGGCCGTAGTCGCCTTCCCGCATCGTACCCTTTAGCGCCTGCAGCATGCGCTCTGGAATATCCCCATCTATGCTCTTGACCTGCACAAGGATGCGGGGCGGCAGCTCGTCCTTATAAGCGATGATATCCTTGCCGCTATCGCCACCATGCGGCATGACCTTCGTACGGTAACCCATCGCATTCAACAAATTGGCAACGAAAGGTTCCAGATCGTATCCCTTGAGCTCCCTGCTCAGCGTCTTGAGGATGAAGTCCTTCGTGTTCTCCTGAATGGCTTCAGCAGAGGCTGCTATGGTCTCTTCGTCATCATAGGTCGGCGCCTCACCATGCAATCGAGCTATAAACTCTTTGCCATACTGCTTGATACGGAACAGCGTGAGCAAAGAGCTGATTTCAGAAAGAGCTCCCTGTGAGAACTCGATGCGAGGTATCTTCGCTAGCCATTCCACAGTACGGATGTTCGAATAAATATACCCGTTATCAGGATGGTATTCATACCCACCCGTAATTCTGCCAATATTGACCATGCGATCTGCCTTTGACGGGAACACCACATAGTCTCCCACTGTCATCTCATAGACAAATCGGCGGAGCATACCAGCCACGGCAGGTGCAGCGCCCGGTTTCTTATCTGGATACGTCCTCCGATACAGCGCCTTGAAGTCATCACGGCTGCCAGCGCCGACTTTGCTCAGGTCTCCCATTTCCTCCCAGCCAATGGCTATGACGTTCTTGTCCAGGAACATGCGGTCATCCGCGCTGTGAATGCCCCACATTGTTATTTCTGCATCGTCCATGCCTATATACCTCAATCATTTTTAGTAGATACGACCAGGCTTATATGGAATCGTCCCTATTTTGCCTTCGACCTTGATTTCATAGAGTTCATCGAAAAATGCATGCTGAAGTGCATTATAGTACCCTAGCATCGTGCCCGGTTCAGGATAAAAGGTGCCGCCCATCGGTGGTGATGTTAGACAGTCTGCATCAAGCCAATCTCGTATGGCCGGATGCTCATGCCCGTTAAGAAGGATAGTGATGTCTTTCAGCGTGCGGCTTCTGATATCAATTTCCATGTCTTCATCCCATTTTCGTCCTCGGGCATAGATATAGCCTTTCATCCTAGCACCTCCCACACGTGGCACTCGTTTTTACATATATTTATCAATCACGTTTCAACGTTTTCATTTCTTTCCTTCAAATTGTTACAAATCCGACCCACCGCATAAGTTCATATGTCTCATCGAACACCGGCTCAGGAGGGAAATACAATATCAGCCCTTCCCGTCCGCGCGTTATGAGCACGCGGTAGGTATTTATGCGATAGCGCACATGCTCCTTTCCTTGGCGCAGCGCATGCGCCTGCCAGTGGTCTTTGCTCCATAAGAAGTCCGTGCCCCATTCCACGGCGGCAAAATTATACAAAATGCACACTTTACTGCCGAATCACTCGCTACCTGCCTCACAGCTTTCTAATTCCTTTAAAGTCTTACCATCCTGCGTCTTCCATGTTGCAGGGCCGCTGATGCTATAACCAAGAACAAAATCAGCTGCAGCAGAAGAACTTGAGAACAACAAGTCTTCCATCGTCGTAAAATCCTTGACTTTCTTTTCTTCCGTATACCTTTTTCTCAAAGTTATGATGCCATTATTCAATTTAGTTGAGACCTTTTCATTTATTTTTGCTCCCTGCAGGATGACAAAACCTTCGGTAGTGACTTTCCCTTGAGCAAATGCGCTTCCTATTTCAATTTGCAGCAAAGCGTCATCATGATTTACCTCTGTATGATTGACGCTAAGGACAGGCTCCAAAACCCGGTAGCCCAGTGTTGTGATGAGTGTCTTGATGTTGTTCAGGAACTCTTCCATGCTCGCTACATGTGACTCTTTCATCACGGTATTCTGATACGTGTTCTTTGTGAGCACTTTATAGCGTTTGCACTGCTTGGCTATCTCCACCAGACGATTTTCAAGATAGCGTATCAGAGCCTTGTTCAAGTCCCTGCCAACAAATAGCACAGCCGTGGTCCAGTAGTATTTCTCCTTTTCTGACTGGTAGTCCCTGATATGCTGCAACAGGCGCTCTTTTACGTTTTCGGATTCGCCGATATATACCGAGTCCGCGCCATCGTCTTCTTTGCAAAACAGGAAATATACTCCTGCCTGCGTAATATCATCACGATTGCATCCTGCTACCTCAATGCGAGGAATTTTAATAGCTTTGCCATTCCAGTTGGAAAGTTCCGCCGTAACAATGCTGTCTGCTGTGCCATTCACTAGGAACAGCTCTATCGACTTACCATAAGGCATGCTTCTCTCACGCTCCTATTGCTCATGAATATCTGTGCATTTTTTGCATTATAGACAGATATTAGTTTCTTCTACACTACGGACGAAATTTCCTGCCTCACACAAAAACTGTCCAATGATTATATCTGGCAGCTTTTCCTAGGCTTTATCTACTTCGTTAACGATGACTGCTTGAAGTCGAACAGAGCTATATTCACTTCATTGATGTCATAGATGCCGTGCTCAATGCAATACGCCACGATGATGTCCTGCTTGCTGCTGGGCGTCAACGCGAAGCCCGCACGCCCGATGAATTCCCTGGTCTCGTCCAAGCTCAGCCGCAGGGCGATGGCAAAGGCGAGTGCGGTCGGTTTGCTGGGCTGATAGTCTTTATGCGAGCGGATTTTCGAGAACAGCTTGCGGTCGATGTTGGCTCGCTTGTAAACGGCCGCATCCTTTTCGCCAGAGGCATCGCGAGCGGCTGCACTTGCCACAAGGTAGCACGCCAGGCGACATTCCCCGCACATACCAAAACAGTCGCCCAGCTAAAAGCCGAGCAGCTGTTTGCAGTATCAACCCGTTATTTCACGCCCATATCCAGCAGCACTTTATCGGTCTCCCAGGGAGCAATCTCCGTATAGGCAATGCCGTGGTCATCCAGCACCGCACGGATTTCGTCATCCTTCACTTTTGCCTGCGCCAAATCGGTCTCTTTCCGGCCGTCAATGGAGATGAATTCGTCGTTGCGGCGCAGGAGATATTCCACATTATCAAACTTCGCATGCTCATGCATGACCAATTGGTCGAATAAATCGTCCGGCTCGCAGTTGTAGATGATATTCAGCGGCAGCGGTGAATCGCAGACCGCATACTCCACGCCATACGCCTGCAACGTCTTTAAGCGGTGCACCTGCTCGGCAAAGAGATACAGCTGATCGCGCACGATGTCCGTGGCGTTCTGATACCAGAGCCACTTGGCATATTCGCCCACGAGCTCGGTCTTATAGCCGCGCCGCTTGAGCTTGGAAAAAATATCCGCCGCAATCGTGCTCTTGCCAATGGCCGCACCACCATAAAAATTCAATACTTTCAAAACTAATCCCTCTCAACACAAGACCTAGCGAGCCGCTTAATCCTGTCTGTCATTCACCTCTGCCACCTTATCCGAAAGCATTTGACGACGCGCATAGATGTCCGTCGCCGTATCCAACATGGCCTTCCATGTAGGAAACTGCGTCGTACGGCGCACATGCGCATCCATCTGCGTTTCCGGCAATGCTTCGAAATCAGCCTGTGTCTTGATAACAAAATGACCACCCGCGAGGAATTTCTCAAAGCTGCGATAATGCGTGTAACGACGCATAAAAGACGTATCGAACAGTTCTGCGAAATCCACAGGCTGTGGCATTTGACCAGGCAGCTGATAATAGCCAGTAATCTTTATCATCCTATGTGCTCCTTATTGCCATCACTTTATAAATACAGGATGCGTGACCTGCTTTGGCATGACTATGCATATAGCCGCCCAGTAAAAACTGAGCGGCTATATGCATACGGTACGAATTACTTGTTCTGTGATTGTAAAAACTAATCATCCCATGCTTCCGATGTCTAGATCAGTCTCATTTGGTTTCCACCAGTTCATGCTCTCTGCCGTGACCAGCATTCAATTCTTCCATCGCCGCCCGCATATGACTGCGGTTCGGCTCGTCATAAAGTGAAGGACTCCCCGTGACGGCAAACGGGATGCCACGTTTACGAATCATCGTTTTCGCAAAGATGTTAAAGGCGGTCGAAAGCGTCATGCCCATTTCTTTGCAGAGGGCTTCCGCATCGCGTTTCACGTCCGCATCCATGCGCAGTGTCATTGTTGTCGTTGCCATGATGAATCACTCTCCTTTTGTGTTTCATTGTAACACAAGCAAACGTATAAGTAAATAAATTTGTTGGAATTTCTATGGAGGCATCCATTAACGAAGACAAAAGCGCCCAGACGTTGCTCCGAGCGCTTTCGCCATTATATCGGTCTCCTAGGGCACTCCGAGGCGTCCGTCGCTTCAGCAATTTCCGGATTCAACATAGCCAGCCCCTCCCTTTCCTTCTGATTGAGTTTATTCGCGAAATATGCCAGCCAGCGTTCCATCTTGGTCATTTCCTTTACTGGCTTGTGTACCATCACTTCACGCCCATATCCAGCAGCACCTTGTCGGTCTCCCATGGCGCAATTTCCGTATAGACAATGCCATGATTGTCCAGCACCGCACGGATCTCATCATCCTTGGCCTTCGCCCGCGCCAGGTCCGTCTCTTTCCGGCCATCAATGGAGATAAAAGCATCGTTGCGGCGTAGCAGATATTCCACATTATCAAACTTCGCGTGCTCGTGCATGACCAATTTGTCGAATAAATCATCCGGCTCGCAGTTATAGATGATATTCAGCGGCAGTGGCGAGTCGCAGACCGCATACTCCACGCCATAGGCCTGGAGAGTCTTGAGGCGGTGCACCTGCTCGGCAAAGAGATACAGCTGGTCGCGCACAATATCCGTAGCGTTCTGATACCAAAGCCATTTGGCGTACTCTCCAACCAGCTCCGTCTTATAACCACGACGCTTGAGCTTGGAGAAAATATCCGCCGCAATCGTACTCTTGCCAATGGCAGCACCGCCATAAAAATTCAATACCTTCAAGTTAAACTCCTCAAACAAATCGAAATCATACAGAGCGATGAACTTTCATTCAAGTCTCCACCTAAATCATATCATACCAGCGGCAAAACTTATAGTCTCTATCATAGAGCAAATTTATTTTATTGTTAACCATAGTGTATATGCTTGTTGACAATATAAGAGACAGCGTGTATGATGTGTTAGGTGAAAGAAAGGAGCTTGAATATGAAACACTTACCATTACGTGAACTGGTGTTGTGCGGCCTATTTGTCGCGCTGATTACGGTGGGGACATTCGTGCGCATTCCCGTAGGCACAGATGTCTACACGCTGCAATTCCTCTTTACCCTGCTGGCTGGACTGGTACTAGGTGCCCGTCTGGGCGCACTGGCTGTCGGCACGTATGTCCTGCTGGGCTTGCTGGGCGTGCCGGTATTTGCTACGGGAGGCGGGCCATCCTATGTGCTGCAGCCGACATTCGGCTATCTTTTGAGTTTTATCCTGCAAGCGTGGTTCTGCGGCGCCTTCGCCCGCCGGATGAAGGCAGTATCGTTCCGCTCGCTGCTGCTGGTCAATGTGGGCGGCATGGCTATTGTCTATCTGATCGGCATCAGTTGGTTCTATATCTTCTCGAACTACGTTCTCGCGGCGCCCATCGCATTCTGGGCGGCCATTTTCTACTGTGGCGTCCTGCAGGCACCGCCGGATTTCCTGCTCTGCGTAGCGGCGGCCGGCCTCGCCCTGCGGCTGCAGCGCGCCGGTATCTGGCTCTATCCTGCCTCCTTTGAGACACAGGATGCAGCAGCCGCAAGAGAAGCCTGATATGGATAAAAGAATAAAAGAAAGAAGCGATGTATGATGGGTAAAGGACTTTTTATTACGGGAACCGGCACGGATATCGGCAAGACCTACGTGACGGGACTCATCGTGAAATGCCTGCGCGATGCAGGCAAGAAGGCTGGCTATTACAAGGCGGCATTATCGGGGGCGGAGCGTGCTGCGGACGGCAGCCTGCTCCCAGGCGATGCCTTGCATGTCAATGAAGTGGCACAGATCGGCGAGACCATCCCCAACCTCGTCTCCTATATTTACGAGGAGGCCGTCTCCCCGCATCTGGCGGCACGCCGCGCACACCAGCCCATTGATTTTCAAAAGGTTGAGCACGACTACCAGCGTGCCCTGGCCAAATATGATTTCCTCACCATGGAAGGAAGCGGCGGCATTGTCTGCCCCCTGCGCTGGGACGCAGAGCAGCACGTGATTCTCGATGACCTGGTGGTAAAGCTGGGGCTGCCGGTGCTCGTGGTTGCGGATGCCGGACTCGGCACGATCAATGCCGTCGTACTGACCATCGAGCATCTGCGCATGCGCCAGCTCTCTGTCGCGGGTATCATCTTTAACAACAGCCACCCGAATAGCTTTATGGAGGAAGACAATGCCATGATGGTCAAGGAACTGACAGGCGTTGATGTCGTAGCCTATGTGCAGCCGGGAGATAAAGCGCTCCGCATGGACACCGAAAAACTGGCCGCACTTTATGCCTGAGGAGGAAACACGCATGCAGAACAATACACCAGCAAAATCATGGGAGCAGCGGGATTTATCGCTGATCTGGCATCCTTGTTCCCAAATGAAGGACTACGAGACCCTGCCACCTATCGTCGTGGATCACGGCAAGGGCGTGTGGCTCTACGATATTCACGGCAAACGCTATATGGACATCGTGAGTTCCTGGTGGGCCAATCTGCTTGGTCATTGCCAGCCGGAGATCAATGCGGCCATCAAAGCACAGCTCGATGACCTCGAACATGTAATTTTTGCAAATTTCTCACACCGCCCGGCCATCGAGCTGGCAGAACAGCTCGATGCCATTACGCCGGAGCGCATTCACAAATTTCATTTCAACGATAACGGCTCCTCTGCGGTGGAATGTGCCCTCAAGATGAGCTTTCAGTTCTATCATCAGACCGGCAAACCAGAGAAAAAACGCTTCATGTGCCTGAGCGAAGGCTACCATGGCGAAACCATCGGCGCGCTCTCCGTCGGCAGCATGGATCTCTTTGCCAAGCTCTACAAGCCCATGATGATGGATAATATCCACGTGACGGCACCGGATTGCTATCGCTGCCCCTATGGCAAGACGCGGGAGCATTGTGCTTGCGAATGTTTCGAGCATGCCGAGAAAGCCTTTGCGGCGCATGCGCAGGAAACGGCGGCGATTATCGTCGAGCCGCTGCTCCAGGGCTGCGCGGGCATGCGCATCTATCCACCGCTCTATCTCAAAAAACTGCGGCAGCTCTGCGATACTTACGATGTCCTGCTGATCGCGGACGAAATCGCCACGGGCTTCGGCCGCACGGGCACCATGTTCGCCTGCGATCAGGCCGATATATCGCCGGATATCATGTGCCTGTCGAAAGGCCTCACGGGCGGCTATCTGCCCATGTCCGTAACCTGTGTGAGCGACCGCATTTATCAGGCATTCTACGCGGACTACGGCAAAGGGCTCTCCTTCCCCCACAGCCACACCTACGCCGGCAACCCCATCGGCTGCGCCGCTGCCCTGGCCGTACAAAAGATCATGCGCGAGCAGCATATCCTGGAAAAGGCGGCCGACACCGCAAAATGGCTGACGGCAGAAATGACGCGGGTATTCGGCCAGCATCCGAACGTCGGCGAAATCCGCCATATCGGCCTCATTCATGCCATCGAGCTGGTCAAGGATCCCGTGACTAAGGAGCGGCTCGATCCCACCAAACGTACGGGCTATGCCATTTACAAACACGCGCTGAAGCGCGGTCTCGTGCTGCGTCCTTTGGGCGATGTCCTGTATTTTAATCCGGCCCTGAATATCACCCGCGAAGAGCTGCGCTTTGCCATCGACACAGCCTACGCCAGCCTGCTGGATGTACTGCCCGTATAAGGTGTCAACAGGTTAACTATCCCCATATCTGACCTCAGATTAACATCCTGAAGATATGCTGTCAGCATTCATCGTTGTCAGGGCATTTATTTCTTACGCACCAGTTCAATGCATTCCTTCGCCGTTATATGCTCCGGCGTAATCTCGATACAGGCCAGTGCGTTCCAGAATTTATCGATCTCTGCCTTCACTGCCTGTGGATTATCATTGTATTTCAGGCCAAGTGCTGTAGCTGCCTGACGTATCTCAGCATCATCTGTCAGAATCCGCGCACGGCCAAAAAAGATAACGCTGCGGAAATACGTTGTGAATTCTTCCGGTACAACATCGTCCTTTTCGATAACCGTCAAAGTCACTTTATCCGAACGATGCAGAGCATCCATCTTATGACCTTCCTTAGCCGAATGGATGTATACTCTGCCGTTCATATACACATAGTTCAAAGGAACCGTATAGGGATAGCCATCATCGCCCTGAACGGCCATGATGGCCGTCTTTCCCTCTCGCAGGATGCGTTCTGCATCCTGCATTGGCAACTGTTGCTTTATTCGTCTCATTTCACGAAACTTGTCATGTTGAACGGCTGCCAATAAATCTTCAGGAATCTTCCTGCCCTTGAAGTATGTCTTGTAATCCTGCTCATTAATTTGCCGCATTACATGGCAGGGATTACCAACGGCTACAACATTTGCCGGAATATCATGCGTGACAATGCTGCCAGCACCAATGACTGTGTTATCACCTATGGTAATACCCGAGTTTGGACGACAAAATGAGCGTCATCCCTTATACCACAAGGGTTGACGCTCATTTTTTGCATAATAATATGGACTACGCCATCACAGCTACTTTTGACTTCATTTGCCGGATGTCGCCGCGCGAGAAAATACGGGCATCAATCTTCAGCCCGACAGCGTGAAGAATCTTTGAGATATCTCC
>Ga0256405_10007081_pt1 | contig 17249 bp, 20 predicted proteins | sample RumenRJG_02DNA_FD_189096 | JGI IMG/M metagenome (GOLD analysis project Ga0256405, IMG submission 189096) | Bovine rumen microbial communities from Lethbridge, Alberta, Canada - RJG_02 | ecosystem: Host-associated > Mammals > Digestive system > Stomach > Rumen | place: Canada: Alberta...
TAACAGCTCCTTCTTTTCTTATTTCTTTGTCGCATACTCGAGGATATCCCCGGGCTGACAATCCAGTACTTCACACAGTTTGACCAGGGCCGACAGTTTGATCGCCTTGGCTTTTCCGGTCTTCAGGATGAACATGTTGGCTAAAGTGATACCGACCTTTTCCGCCAGTTCCGTGACACTCATCTTCCGCTTCGCCAGCATGACGTCGATATTGATGATGTTTCCTTCCATACCGCCTCCTAGACCGTGAGGTCGCTTTCTTCCTGCAGCAGGGCTGCTATCAGCACCAGATGGGATAACGCAGCAGATGCCACGGAGACTGCCACTCCGGCGAAGACCACGATCAGGGAATAGAGTATGACTTCCGAATGATTCATGTTCAGGAAGATCAGGATGATATTCCCTAGGAAAAAGTAAGCGGCATCACCTCCGGCCAGCCAGGATATCCATTTCAGATATTTGGCATTTACTTCACAGAAGGAATGATCGTTGCCGATATTGGCAAAAATCTTCCAGGGAAAGTGCAGGGCGATATAAACGGGAATTGCTGTGCAGGAAAGAAATATCAGCCAATCGTTCAAATATATCATCCCACTTTTTATTTAAGACCGCTACAGCGCGTTTCTTCTCTTTCATATTTTCTTTAATGGCAATCTGTCGTTACACTAATAAAAATCTCCAGGTTCACCCTGAAGATCAGATCAGTTCAAGTTTTAATATAAAGATAATAAATATTCTTATATGGCCCTGCTCCCAAAGGACGAATCTGCTGACGCCATAAATACTCTACTTTCTTCGTTTGATCTGAGTAGAGTCTACAGAAAAAAACAAACACAGAGGTTCATGTTGAAATGCCTGAATTCAGATATGACTTCTCCGAAGATCTTACGGCCTATCTTGAGGGGCTCGGAATGACCAGAATCTTTACGCCCGGTGCTGATATTTCGCCGATGACAGATGAATGGATCAAGCTGACGGCATTATTCACAAAGCACATATCGAAGTAGACAGAAAAGGTCTCCAACCGCCCTTTGGCAAAGCTGAGAGACCTTCTCAATGAATGATCAGTTATAACTCTTTAATGTTTCAGTGACCAGATCACAGAAAGCCGGATAGTCCAGACGCATGGCGACATGGACGTTCGGCTCTTTTCCTCTGAATGGAGAGCCTACCGGCGGATCATTCCACTTGTGCGGAGAATCCAGATCGATATCTCTTTCCGGAACATCCGTCTGAAGGAAACGCAGATCCGTCACCGTCATGCCTCTGGTCAGTGTTCCATTAAGTTCGATATCGACATGCAGGAAGGCATCCTTTATCAGATCGGGATCAATGACCCAGGCGACCGCACATGGATCATGAAGATGGGCATCTCCGCCTCTGGAGAAGAAATCCAGAAGCTCTGCCGCAAAGGTACCTGTCGTATTGCCCAGAGAGCGTATCCTTTCAATGAATTCCGGTGTGACCGGACACTGTCTTGTCAGGTTGACACCGACCATATAGATCGACATACCGCTGTGGAAGACCTTGTATGCAGCTTCCGCATCGACATAGATATTGAACTCCGCTGCCGGTGTCCAGTTGCCCGCATAAGCACCACCGCCCATCAGATAGAGTCCATCGACACGTTCAGCAATCTTCGGCTCACGGTTGAGCGCAGAAGCGATGTTGGTCAAAGGACCCGTTGCGATCAACGTCACATGTTCCGTATTCATCACGGTCTCCACGATAAAATCAACTGCGTGCTTGCTTTCGGGCTTGCGCTTTGGCTCCTCCACCTTCGGACCATCAAGTCCGCTCTTGCCATGAACGTTGTCTGCGATGACAAGCGACGTCGTCGAAGGACCCGCATGTCCCGGATAGACCGGAATATCGGTCCTGCCGATCTTCTCCAGAACGACCAGAGCGTTGCGGGTGACATTGGGCAGATAACCGTTTCCGCCGACTGTCGTCACACCCAGCAGATCCAGATTTTTCGCTGCCAGCATGATCCCGAAGGCATCATCGTGTCCGGGATCGCAGTCCAGTATTACTTTTCTCATTCTTTTGTTCTCCGTATTCTTTCTAAAGTTTATGTTCTTTCATAAAGGCAAGGACCTTTTCTTTTTCAGGAAGATCGTCCGGATCTTCTCTTGAGATCTTGTATGCCGCTACCGCGTTGGCAAATCCCAGTGCCTTCCACACGTCTCCCTCTTCCAGCATCCCGCGGATGAATCCGGCATTGAACGAATCTCCGGCAGCAGTCGAATTGACGACGTTCACCTCATAGGAAGAAAAGTGTCTTTCAGTTCCATCGTGGATCGCTGTAAAACCATCCTTGCCCATGCGGGCGATCACAGTCCTTTTTTCATTTGCGAAATGACGGACGGAATCCATGTAGTCCTCACAGGGATAGAAACTGTAGAACTCATCCTTTGCCGAACCAAGCAGGTACTTCACATAAGGAAGCGTCTCTTGGATCGCCTTTACGCTTTCTTCATCCAGACTCTTCAGATCGCTCACACGCGTATTGAGATCAAGGGACGTCGGTACGCCTGCTTCATAAGCGATCTTGAAAAGTTCCGGCATATTCTTTCGCAGACTCCCTTTTGCCATCAGGCTCATCCCTGAGGAGTGGAGCCAAGAAGCACTTTTCAGTTTTTCGAGGTCGACACGCTCCAGGTCTAGCTCGGAAAAAGCCTGGTCCTCACGCGGAAAGCCCCACAGATGACGCTCGCCGGAAGGATCGATGAAGGCCAGAACCGCGATCGTATTGAGTTCTTCATTCACGATCACCATATCGGTATCGATCTTAAAGTCTTTCAGCTTCTTTAAGATACTGCTTCCGAGGTAATCTTTTCCGATCGTTCCGAGAAAGGCAGTATCGACACCGAGCTTTGCCAGAATGCCGGCGCTGGAACCGCAGGTCCCTCCCAGCATCAGCTTATATGGTGTAACATCGTGATCCGCTAACAGGTCCTCCATCTTCAGATGGATATCCAGGCAGGCATCCCCCGCAACGATCGCTTTGGAATATCGATCAGGCATTTCTGGCAGCCTCAACGAACTCATAGATCTTCACCGGATCCTTGACTCTGCCTGTGATCTCCTGTAGGAATTTCGGATAAGTCGTCCTTGTACAGCTGTCGACGCCGTAAGGATGAGTCTGACGGATCGCCTCTGCCACATTCGACGCATCCAGGCCACCGGCAATGATACATTTGACGGAAGTCGATTCGATGATGCGCCGGTCGATCTCTCTGTCGTGGGTCACGCCGGTCGCACCGATCCCGATCGTCGAATCCGGATCCTTGGTATCGATGAGGAAGAAGTCGGTCGTCGCCTCATAGGCACGGATCAGCTCAAGGATCTCAGGCCACTGTTCCTCGACCGGAACACCCGAATAGACCGGGATCGCCTGCATGATCTTGAGGTTCGGATAGCAGTCACGGATCCTCTGGACGCCTTCCGGTGAAATATCGCGGATATCACCGGAAAGATGGAAGACATCCGGTTCAAACAGACTCAGGTCATGGATGATCTCATCGACATCGGTCGCGATCGTCAGTCCGACTTTCACAACGCTGTCCGGCAGGGCATCGAAAAATTCTTTTGCCTGCGCACAGTTTTTCTGATTCGGAAGATGTGCAATCTCCCCAAAGCCGCAGCCGATATGATCGACACCGAGTGCTGCTGCGATCTGAGCATCTTTGATCTTTTCACATCCGTAGATCTGTGTAATAACTTTAGCCATAACGTTCTCCTTTATTTCTCATCAGCAGTGACAGTATATGAGAACATACACCATTCTGTTCATAATACTCACAGGTGCAATGGTATATGTCGTTTTCTTTCGTGATGATCCTTGTCCCATGCGTGGAACTCAGGATCACTTTTCCTTCTTCAAAGCGATAACGTTCTTCTTGATTCACATAGCTTTCTGCCAGCTTCACCTTGCTTAAATAGAGTGGATCATCTTTGCAGACTTCCATCGCGATCTTCAAAGGAAGTTCGTCGCGGTTTGATTCATCCAGGATAAAGAGATGATTTCCTTTTTTCTGCTTGAAGTTTCGGATATATGGGATCTCATCTTTATAACAGATCGTGGCGATCAGATCCTTTTCGCTTTCAGCGATCCGATCAAGCAGACTGCAGAAACGCTTTGACATCACCTGCATCCGACCGATCTCATCGATCAGGAAAAAAGAAACATCTTTGTTATGCAAAGCTGCTTCATACTCTTTTTCAAACACGTCCTCCAGAGCTTTCAGATCGACACCGAAATCTTCAACGGCATGATCCTTTGAAAACTCCTTGTGGGCCAGAATGATGTCTTCATTGCACAAAAGGCCGTGCGAAGAAAAACCGATCCGTTCTCCTTCTTTCATGATCTCTTGCGCCAGAAGTCCGGCACAGCGTTTTATGCCGAGGAAATCGGCGATCTTTCTTAATGCTGTCGATTTGCCGGTATTCGGTTTCCCGCTGATCAGATAGATCATATCAGTCGGCGATCACCTTGACAAAAAACTTTCTCGCTCTTGGGCCGTCAAACTCACAGAACAGGACACCCTGTGAAGATCCCAGCATTGCCCTTCCTTCGTGGACGATCAGCGTCATGCCGGTACCGCAGATCGCACTTTTGATGTGACCTGCCGCATCGGTCGGTGTATCAAAGTCATGCCGGTAATCGTAACGCATCGGGATCAGTTTGTCGAGTTCTTCCTGAAAATCGACATGCCCACGTTTGTCCCAGAATGAAGTGATGATGATCCCGGCCGTCGTATGATTGCAGTTGATGACCGCGATGCCCTCTTTGATGCCGCTTCTTTCGATCACGCCTTGAACTTCAGCCGTCACATCGTGCATTCCTTCAAATTTTGTATCCAGTTTGATCGTTTCCATGTATGCCATAGACAAACTCCTTTAGAGGATCGTGATCCGGCTCTTGCGGAATCTCGATGCGTCTGTATCTTCACAATAAGGTTCTTCATCTCTTCGGAATGGTTTTTCACCGCGGATACAGCCAAGATAGCCTGCGACAAAGTCCATCGGGATGTGTTCCATCAGCGGATGCATCCAGACCGCCCGCGGTTTTGGCACCCGTATGACTTCGACATTTTCCGGGAAGAGATCTTCATCTAAGTCTGTGATCACCGCTACGTGGCTTCTTATGCCTGCGGCCAGGCGGATCGTTTCGATCTCACGGCTGAAAGCCGGCGATCCTTCATTGGCGATGATGAAGGTACCCACATGATCTGTATCTTTGATGAAATAGTTGATGTGGCACCAGCCCTCTGAATCATCGTTGGTCGTAAGACCGCCGAAGGATTCGACCATTTTCGCCGAACCAAAAAACGCTGTGGCATAATCGGCACCATCACCGATGAAATCCATGTTGTCAACGCCTTCTTTCTCCCAGCGCAGTGTCAGATCATACATCTGTCTGGAGAGATCTTCCATGACCTTTTCATCATAGGAACGCACATAATCCAGAAGTCCTTCTGCACAGGCCTTCGCCTGTTCCTCACTGAGCTGACCTTTGACTTTTGACATGTAGAAACCAAACATCATCAAAGAAAAGACGGAAGAATAATAGGACGTCACATTCGGTGCCAGATCGTAGTCCGGCAAACGCATCGGGATCACATAATCGCAGTTTTCCGCGAGCTTTCCTTGCGGATTGGCGGTAAAGGCAACTGCTGTTCCCTTGTGTTTCTGAATGCGGAGTGCCGCTTCATTGACTCTAGCCGGAGAACCGGAGATCGAGATGACGCAGAGAAGATTGTTTTCATCAGTCAGAGGCTGCCAGCCTTTGAACGTGTTGAAGTAACGGGAAAAATCGATGTTGCGAAGTGCCGCAGTCGGTGTCCCCGGAACCATGCCGGTCTTTGTCGAAGTATCCGCATTTTCAAAAACCGGTTTTGCGGCAATGGCTGCGCAATAGCTGTCACCACAGCCGGTGATAAAAACATTGCTGACAGACTTCACAACTTCTTTCGGAACACATTCTTCAATGAATTCGAACGTCTCTTTTTCAGCGATGTCCAGGATATCTCTGACGCTGTTTCTGACCTGCTCGAGCAGCGGGCTTTGGTATTCGTAGTGTTCCATCGTTTATTCTCCCATCACACAGACCCGATACGTCCGGATCTGCGGTCCGTCATAATCCGCAAAACAGACATCCTGTTTGTCTTCAATGAGAAGTTTTCCATCTTTGATGATCATCGAAACGGATGTTCCAAACAAGGCGCTTTTGATGTGACCGGCTGCATTTTCCGGTCCATCCTGATGTAAATAGTTGATGCGGGCAGGGATGATCTTTCGCATCTCTTTGACGATATCTTCCAGTACCTCATTTCCCGTAACGGTGATCTTGAGGATACCGGCTGTCGAGTGAGAAGTTTCCGCAACGGCGATGCCGTCTTTTATGCCGCTTTCTGAAACAGCCTCTTTGATCTGTCCGGTGATCTTCTGCAAAGAATCTCTACCGGTCGTCAGTGTATATTCTTTGATCAAAACCATCTTGGCCTCCTAAAGCACGACGATCTCGCTGTTACGCTGATCGCCAATGCTGTTATATTTTTCCATATCCGCTCTGAATTCTTTTACACCTTTCAGCTTTGCGATATAGCCTGCGATCATATCAAGCGGCAGATGTTCATAAAGCGGTGCCATCCAGAAATATTTCGGCAACGGGAAACGGAAGACTTCCATTCCTGCAAATTCTTCTTTGCTGTCCGTCAATATAATACATGGACTCTTCAGCATCTTGATCGCATCGATCGTCTCCAATAAACGCCCATAGGATGGCGTCTGCGAATTGGCAATGACGACTCTTCCGATCTTCTCCGGTTCTTTCAGGAAGAAATTGATGTGGCACCAGTCTTCCGAATCATCATAGGTCGTATAACCGCCGAAACATTCAATGACCTTGGCCGATCCGAAATAAGCTGTCGCATGATCACCATAATCACCGATGAAATCCTGTGCCTTGAGTTCTTTCCATTTCAAAGCGATCTCAAAAGACCTTTCCGCAAATCCTTCTGCCTTTTCCTGACAGTTTTCAATATAGGAAAGAAGTTCTTTGTGCATATCTTCATAGTCCAGAGGCGTGATCTTGTTTCGGACTCTGCCGATCCTTAATGCGATCAGAAACAGACTCAGCATCGATGCATCATAGGTGATCAACCCCGGTTGATATTCGCCATCCTTCGGCAGACCGTAATCGATACAGTAATGGCAGATCTTAGCCAGCTGTGACTCGGGATTGTTGGTGATCGCGATCGTATTGGCGCCGTATTTCACGGCCCTTTGGGCACATTCGATGACTCTTGAACCCGATCCGGAATAAGAGATCAGGATCACCAGCGGCGTATTTGGCGAATAGCCGAGGTTTTTGTTGGAAAGGATGCGGGAGAATTCGATCGCCCGGATCGCGTTGGTTTCGATCTTCGTGACACTTTCAAACGCCGGTTTCGCAGCGATCCCGGCCAGCCAGCTGTCGCCGCAGCCGGTGACAAAGATCTTTTGGGCATCCCAGAGTTCCTTGACCGGCAGTTTCTTTACCTGCGGCAAGACATGTTCATAGACGATCTGAAGATTTTCCTTCAGATGCATCGCCTGTCTCAGCAGGGAATGATCATAGTCTTTTCTATCCATCGTTTCTTTCCTTCTTCAGTTTTTCACATATCTCTTCCGCGATCTTCATCATCTCTTTCCGTCTGTTTTCGCTCATGTCCAGATAAGGACCGTACTGGCGGACATTGTAGGATGCGACGACATTTCCGATGACGCAGGTCATCAGAGGATCATAGCCTTCACACCACGCCCACAAGACAGCACCGGTCGAGGAGTTGCCGCAGCCGGTCGGGTCGATCTCTTCTTCTTTCGGAACGGTCGAGATCATCGGTACGAAGTAGTCCTTATAGTCATCGATCATATAGGCACCATCCGTACCTACCCGGTAATAGACCGGCAGTTCCAGCTGCTTAAGCAGCGGAAGGATCTCTTCGTCGTTTTCTTTTTCGAAGATCAGCATGCATTCATTGCGGTTGATCGAAAGGATATCGATCGCCCGCAGGTAGTGTTTCAGACCTTCGATCCCGCCCTTAATATAGCGTTCATGCGCCTCTTCCAGGCTCGTTGCCGGGATCTCCCACATGATCTTGCAGCCGCCCTTCTTGTGCGCCAGCAGCAGTTCGTCATTTTCATCAGTCAGAGCCTGTGACGTATAAAGGCCTTTTGCCTCATCCATGAACGGAAGGATGTCTTCCGTTGTCAGATACTGCCTTCTTGCTTCGTCAGGATCTTCGGCACCGAGGTACATGATCCCCTGTTTACGCAGATCGGAGAGCTCTTCGTCGGTATATTTTTTCTCATAGATCGAATACTCGATGTAGCTGCCGTCCGGAAAGTATTTCAGATCGTTGTACATCGTCTTTTCCAGTCTTACGAAGAGCCCGTCTTTCGAGCAGTGGTTAGCGTCAAACCAGGCACCATAAAAGTCATCAAAGTCTTTGCCTACAGATGACACGAAGAGACAGTCTTCGGTACACATCCGCAATGCACTATATGCGTAGAAACCACCTCCTCCCATGATATCTTCCTTAACTCTTCCGTCCAAGAACAATAACCTGTTTGTGATCGTAGCTCCTTCAGCAATATATTTCATACGCGAACCTTTCTTTGATGACTTTTGTTTCAAATGAATAAGCTACTCGGCATCCGCCTTGCGCTTATCGTCTTTTCTCTTATCCTCCTTGGTCTTGCCACCCATCTTCTCTTTTCTTATCTCGGCACTGCCTGTGATACACAGACCGATGATCGTGATGATATAAGGGATCATGTTGGCAAACTGATAAGTGAACTGCAGCATCTGCAGCTGATTGGCAATGACCTGCGATACCGCAAACATCAAAGCATACAGCAAGCCGTAGAGCGGTCTGCCCAACGCCAGATTGGATGCCGCGATACCGATAAAGCCACGGCCTGCAACCATGTTCTTGGTGAAGAACGAGATGTAGGACATGGACATGAACTCACCCGCCAGACCGGCGAATACACCCGATATCAGCATGGCGATCATCTTGGTCTTGCGCACATCGATACCTAATGAAGAAGCCGCTTCCGGGGAACGTCCGACAGAACGGACACGCAGACCCAATGTGCTCTTATATACGATGAAGTGCGCCACGAAGACGGAAATGATCGCAAAGTAAGTTACAAGGCTCTGCCCGGAAAGGATCGTACCGATGATCGGAATATCCTTTATGATCGGGATATTGATGATCGGATAATTGTAAGAAACGATCGTACTCGAATCTGCCTTCCTGCCAATCAGAACGAAAAGCAAGAAGATCGTGAAGTAGTTCGAGAAGTTGTTCATCGCGATACCAAGCAGCGTATCGTAAGTATCAAGATAGATATTGAAATATCCATAAATACCCGCAAGAAGTACACTGGCTAAGACACCGATGATGATACCGCCGATCAGTGAATTGGTATAGGAAGTACCCAAAGTACCGGCAAGCGCTGCAAACAGCATCATGCCTTCATAGGTGATGGTCTGCACATTGGCCTGTTTACCGATACAGGCTGCCATGGCACAAAGGATCAAAGGAGTAGCGACACGGATGACTGTCGAAAGGAAGTTCGCGCTGAAGATCAGCGGCAGCAATTGTCTTAATAACGTCATGCCTGTACCTCCTTATTCGCACCACTATCTCCTTGTGCTTTTTCCTCCTCTGCCTGCAGTTCGGCATTGCGCTTCGCATTGGCAACGATCGCCTTCTGCTGCGGACCGGCCAACAGACCCTTGGCAGCGATCATGATGATGACAACCTGCTGAACGACATTGACGATCTCAACAGGGATGTTGGAAGTCATGTTCAGGACATCGGCAGAAGTACGGATATAAGCCAGGAAGGCTGCACCCGGGATACACAAGAGCGGATTGTTTCCTGCCAGGATGGAGATCATGATACCGTCCCAGCCATAGCCGGTCGGAGTATCCCATTCCATCCTTCGGTAATAACCGTTGATCTCGGAAGCTGCACCGATGCCGCAGAAGATCGCGGCAACGATAGAACCTAAGACGACGACCTTACCTACATTGATGCCCGAGAATTTCGCGAATTCCGGGTTCTGGCCTACCGTCCTTGCCTCATAACCGAAGTTGGTCTTATAGATCAAGAACCAGCCGATGACACAGCACAGGATACCGATGATCAGACCCAGGTGGACCTTCTGTCCCCCGGCATTCCAAATGATCGGCAGTTTCGCACTCTGTGCGATGACCTTTGTCGCCTCCTTGGAATAACCGTTATCTCTCATCGGACCGGTGATCAGATAATTGCCCAGAGAGTTGAGGATGTAGTTCAGCATCAACGAACATACGACGATATTGGCATTGAATTTTAATTCCAGCACCGCCGGTATCAGCAATACGATGATCGCACCCAGACATCCCATCAAAGCAGCTACGATGAAATGGAACGGAGCAGGAAGGAAGTTCTCGAGAACACTGATCGCCGCTGAAGAGAAAGCAGCCATATAGAACGCTCCCTCGACTGCCAGGTTGGCCGTGTTGGCCGAGAACAGTACGCACATCGCCAGAGAGGTGAAAAGCAGTGGACTCATCCTTATCAGGAGCAGAGCGAAACGGCTCTTCGAAGTCAAAGGTGCGATGATGAACGTGGCGATATCCGCCAGCGGTTTATCACTTGAAATGAAGATCAATACGAAACAGAACAACAGAGAAACAGTGATCGCCAGCAACGCACGGATGACAGTAAACCTCTGTTCAATCTGCGTCGTTGTTGTATATCCTTTTTTCTTAGCCATTATTGTTCCTCCTTATCATGCATGACTGCCGCGATCTCCTCGTCAGACATCTTCTTGACACCAAGCATGTATTCACCAAGCACGCTCGGTGTAACGCCATTCAGTTCGGGGAAATAAGCGACGATCTTTCCGTCATACATTACGATGATACTGTCGGAAACATTGATCAGCTCATTCAGATCAGCCGAGAACAGCAGGACAGCTGAATTCTGTTTGTCCCTGAGATCGACGATCTTTCTGCGGATCAGATCGGTCGCACCGACGTCGATTCCTCTCGTCGGATGGCTCGCCACCAGCAGACGCGGTGTGGAAGAGAATTCTCTTGCCGCAACGACCTTCTGTACGTTACCGCCGGAAAGTGTCTTGACTAATGCCTCCGGACCGTCACATTTCACGACGAATTCCTTGATCAGTTCCTTCGTCTTCTCCGTGATCTCCTTATGATTCAGGATGCCCCTCTTTGAATAAGGCGGATTGAAATATCTGTCAGCCATGACATTCTCTTCGATCGACTGATTCTTGGAAGCACCGTAGATCGAACGGTCCTCATGCATCATGGACACATCCATAGCCCTGATCTTATCGATGCCCAGACCGGCGATCGACTTGCCATCGATCGTGATGCTTCCATGCTGCAAAGGCAGAAGTCCGCAGATCGTATCCGACAGTTCACTCTGACCGTTTCCTTCAACACCGGCAACGCCCAGGATCTCGCCCTCTCGCACATCGAAAGAGAGTCCGTCTATCGTCTTGACACCATATTTATCGATATGTTCCAAATCTCTTACTTTCAGAACTGGTTTTCCAATATTCGGTTTATCCTTCTCGATCTCCAGATCGACATCTCTGCCGACCATCATACGGGAGATATCAGCGATCTCAACATCCTTGATATCCGCATGACCTGTCACTCTGCCAAGTCTCAGGACTGTGATACAGTCACAGATCTGTTTGACTTCCTGCAGCTTATGGCTGATGAAAACGATCGTGAAGCCCTGTTTTTTCAGATTGATCAGCTGAACGAAGAGCTCCTCTGTTTCCTGCGGAGTAAGGACTGCTGTAGGCTCATCAAGAATCAATACCTTGACACCTCTGAGCAGGACCTTCAGGATCTCAACTCTCTGTCTGTAACCGACAGAAAGATCCTTGATCAAAGCATTGGGATCGACGGGAAGGTTGTATTTTGCGGCCGTCTCGTTGGTCAGTTCGATCGCCTTCTTCTTATCGTAAACGATCCCCTTTGACGGCTCTGCACCGAGGACCATATTGTCAGCGACCGACAGCGTATCTACCAGCATGAAGTGCTGATGCACCATACCGATACCTAATTCCAAGGCATGCGTCGGGTCAGTGATCTGGACCTCTTTCCCTTCAAAAATGATGCGTCCCTCTTCCGGTCTCTCATGACCGAAAAGGACCTTCATCAACGTTGTTTTACCGGCACCGTTTTCACCTACCAGACCGTGGATCTCTCCTCTTTTCAATTCGAGATTGACATCCTTGTTGGCAATGAAACCGTTGCTGTAGATCTTGGTGATATTCTCCATTTTCAGGATGACATCGTTGTTTGTTTCATTTCTGTTTTCTGAATTAGCCATATTCTTTCTCCGAATACGTTAAAAAAGCAAGATAGCCAGTTTCCCGGCTATCTTGCACGATTAAAATATGATACTGATCAGTTTGCTGAAGGATCTGCTTTTGCCTTTTCAGCTTCTACATATTCAGTCGTAGCACCGACAGCAGTACCGACATCGATCTTGCCGGCCAGCAGGTCGTTGACAACTTCCTCATACTTAGCGTAGAGTTCAGGTTTGCCTTCCTTGATCGTCTTAACGAAGACATCCGTCTCGATCATCTCAAGATAACCGGAATCGAAGTCGAAGGAGTTGTTGGAACCCCAAACGATCGTGCCGTCATAAATGCTCTTTAAGCCATCATAGATAGCGTAACCGAACTGTTTGACAGCGGAAGAAACAGTATATTCAGCCTGTTCCGGATGGCTGATAGCCAGCTGACCGGAATGGTCTGTATCAACACCGAATGCATATCTCTGATCTTCGTAAGCAGCCTGACATACACCGAATGAAGCCGGAGCACAAACACCGAAGCTTACATCAGCGCCGTTGACATACTGGTCATGAGCAAGGTCATGAGCCTTACCGGAATCTTCCCAGTTACCTACATAAGAGTAAAGAACCTTGACTTCCGGATCAATGTAATGAGCACCCTGGATGTAACCGATGAGGAAGTCATCGATAGCAGTGATCATACCACCACCAACGAAACCGATCGTCTTATCTGCGTTAGCAAGCGGCAGATCAGATTCAGTCATCAATGCACCTAAAGCACCTGCTGCGAAAGCCAGAGTGTTCTGTTTGCAGAGGTAAGAAGAAACGTTCTTCTTGATTTCCGGATAAGAATCGAAGTCAATCGTGCAGTCGAAGACCATGAACTTGATGTCAGGGAAGTCCTGAGCAGCCTGTTCAACATACTCTTCGATTGACCAGTAACCTGTAACAACGACGTCGTATTTGCCGGATGAGCACAGTTCAGCCAATGAAGAAGCTGTGTGTGTATCATCATAGTTCAATTCGAACGTATCAACAGTAGAGCCTGTTTCTGCACAGAATTTCTGGATACCTTCGTAGACGAGGTCTTCACATGATAAGCTTCCCAGAGTCTGTGAAACGAACTGCAGGATCCTTAAAGGCTTGCCGGTAAGATCAGTGCTTTCTTCTGCCGGTTCATCAGCCGGAGCTGGTTCATTTCCGCCACCGTTGCCGGAACAGCCGACCAGAGAGAAGATCATAAATACTGCAAGCAAAATCGTTAAAAGTTTTTTCATGATTTTCCTTTTCTTGCAGATGTTTCTTGTCACAACATCCGCTACCTTGTTTCCTTTCTTAAAGTCGTGCCTTCATTGGAGTGAAACGCTGTTAGCGCTTTCATTTGCTGAGAAAATTTTTTGAGCACTTTCTCATCCGGATGACAAGCTTTCTGATGAGAACTCTGCCCAAATTCTGAAACCTGATCTGAAAGGACCATTCCCGCCTGATGATGCGGTCTGAAGGCATAATGGCCGACATCAAAAATTATTGGCATTCTTTCAGCCACCTGACTATTGTTTTCAATAGTTCAGACTGTTTCATGGAGATCCATTATGATTTTTGGAATACCTCTTAATTAAATTTTATCACACAATTTTCACAAAACAACATATGCCGCAAATAAATAAACAGAAGGTACCCGATTCTTCAACAAATCTGTAAAATTCCACCAAAAAAAGCAGTTGCCTGCTTTTTCTGAATACTCGTTTTTATCAATTTTTGTAGGCTTCCAAAGCCCGCTTGCCGATATCGTGACGATAGTACTGGTTGTCAAAATGGACCTTTTCCGTGACCTTGTAGGCATTTTCAATCGCCTCATTCAGTGTCTTACCGGTACCTGAACAGCCAAGGACTCTTCCGCCGTTCGTCAGAAGCTTTCCGTCTTCCAGCTTTGCCCCGGCAACGAAGACCATGCTGCTGACTTCTTCCGGAATGGTGATCTCATAACCCTTTTCATAGTGTTCCGGATAGCCGTCGGAAGCCATGATGACACATGCTGCATAACCGTCCATGAACTTCACTTCTGTTTCAGCCAGCGTACCGTTTGTCGTTGCCTGCATGATGGTCAGAAGATCGCTTTCCAGAAGCGGCAGAACGACCTGCGTCTCCGGATCACCGAAACGGGAATTGTATTCGACGACCTTCGGTCCATCCTTTGTCAGCATCAGTCCGAAATACAGACAGCCGGTAAAGGTGCGTCCTTCTTTATTGAGTGCTTCGATCGTCGGCAAGAAGATCTTCTCCATGCAGGTATCTGCCACTTCCTTCGTATAGTAAGGATTCGGAGCGATCGTTCCCATACCGCCGGTATTGAGACCTTCATCATTATCGTGTGCCCGCTTGTGGTCCATCGATGAGACCATCGGTTTTACAACCTTTCCATCAGTGAAGGACAGAACGGTGATCTCCGGTCCTTCCATGAATTCTTCGATGACGATCTGGTTGCCGCTGGCACCAAACTGCTTGTCCAGCATGATCGACTTGACTGCTTCTCTTGCCTCTTCCCGGCTCATGGCGATGATAACGCCCTTGCCAAGCGCCAGACCGTCTGCCTTGACGACCGTTGGGATCGGACAGGTCTCAACATATTCCAGTGCCTTATCGGCATCATCGAACGTCTCATAAGCTGCGGTCGGGATCCCGTATTTTTTCATGAGGTTCTTGGAAAAGACCTTGGAACCTTCCACGATCGCCGCATTGGCTCTTGGACCGAAGGCTGGGATTCCTGCTTCATTCAAGGCATCAACTGCGCCCATGACCAGCGGATCATCCGGTGCAACGACCACGTAATCCATCTTGTTTTCTACACTGAACTTCACGATCTTGTCGATCTCCTTGGCGCCGATGTTTACACAGATCGCATCTGCTGCGATACCGCCGTTGCCCGGCAAGGCGTAGATCTCTTCGACATTCGGATTTTCTTTGATCTTCTTGATGATGGCGTGTTCACGGCCGCCGCTGCCGACTACTGCAATTTTCATAACTTCTCCTTTTGTTTTCATCTTCATTATATAGAATTCAACAGTCCTGCAGACAACAACTTCCATCACTTGCCTGTATTTCAGAACATACTCCCCCGATCATCTGTTTCCGGAGCTTTCGATCGGCATCATAAAAGAAAAAGGATCCTTTCAGATCCTCAGGGAAGCGGATGGATCGTCTTTTGATCATCCTCTTCCGTCACATAATATCCCGGAGTGTTGTTTCCGTCATTGTCGATCATCGTCTTTTTGATCGTGACCGCCGCAGCACCTGCCAGTAAGGCAAGTATAAGAATACTGATGAATATGATCATGTTCCCTCCTGTACAGCAGAACCGCTGTCGTTTTTCCTGTTTCTTCTTTGATCTTTTTCTTCTTCATTATATCTGTTTTCGGATGCAGACAGGAAGAGGCTGCCTGCAGGACACAGCTTCGATCACTTTACGTGCTATACTGACATTGAAAAGGAAGTGACAGATATGATCAAAGAGATCCTGACCTACGACATCGAATCCAATGACAATCCACCTATCCTGCGCCAGAAACTGCAGGAAGTGACAGATTTTAACGATGAAAAAACCATATCCTGTATTCAAGACCTCAACGATACCCTTGACGACCTGATCGAAAAGGAAGGAAACAAACGCGGTGCCATCGGCCTGTCTTCCTGTCAGATCGGCTACGACCTGGCAATCAGCGCAGTGACGCTTGGGACAACGCGCTATGTCTTCATCAACCCGAAACTGTTGGAAGAAAACGGAAAGAGACGGCTTTTCCGCATCGGCTGTTTCTCCTTGTACAAGTATCGGGCAATGGTCTATTACAACGACGATGTCCTCATCGGCTATGCGGATGAAAACGGAAACCAAAAGACCCTTCGTCTGCAAGGGGATCAGTCCTGTGTCGTCCAGCATGAGATGGATCACTTAAACGGCGATTTGTTATTTGAACGTCTGGAACACAAAGAAAAAGACCTCTTCGTTCCAAGGGAAGCTAATAAAACTTTCGTTTCCGGAGAAGACTTTGAAACAAAACGAAAACTCGGCTTGAATGAAATATTGAGTACACCGGTCTACTATTCTTCTCTTTTCAATGACTACACTGATTACGTGAAGTTCTGTGAAAAAGAAAAAGAAGAAAACAAAGAATTCCTTGAACTGATCCGGAATAAAACACCGGAAAACGGAACGATCACCGGCATCTGCGATGACAGCGGTGCTCTTTCGATCCTTCTGGCCAAAGAAGGCTTCAAAGTCACCTGTATTCAAAGCGATGGAGACATGCTGGAACTGTCCAAGGCCATTGCTGCCCAGAATAAAGTTTCGCTGTCTTTCCTGCAGTCTTCCTTTATAGACCTGTCTTCCTTCAATGAGAGCTTCGATACGATCTTCTCTGCGCATATCCTGGAACGGCTGGAAGACGAAAAACTGCTTGATTCATTAAAACAGGGAACACGTTTTTCAAAGAAACTGATCTTCCTTGTTCCGACCATCGAATATGAAGGAGATACTTTACGCGGCGACGAACATTTAAGAAGCATCTCTGAATGGGAAGCGCTGTTAAAAGATGCAGGTTTCAATATTGAAACTTTAAAGCCGATCGATGAGGGAAGATCCGCACTGATCAGCATCAGTTAGACAACAAAAACAGGAATGATGATCCTGTTTTTGTTTCGTATAGATATTGATCTGTTCCCTATTTGATCTTGGACATGAAACGCTTCACATTCTTTACATCGACCGGATTATTGACATTGCGGTCTTTCTTCAGGGAAGAACCGACGATCGCACCGGAGATGTAAGGAAGATAGTCGTTGACGTTCTTCTCGTTGATGCCGCTG
>Ga0256405_10007082_pt1 | contig 17248 bp, 10 predicted proteins | sample RumenRJG_02DNA_FD_189096 | JGI IMG/M metagenome (GOLD analysis project Ga0256405, IMG submission 189096) | Bovine rumen microbial communities from Lethbridge, Alberta, Canada - RJG_02 | ecosystem: Host-associated > Mammals > Digestive system > Stomach > Rumen | place: Canada: Alberta...
ATGCTATAAACGCTATATTGGGTTCGTTGTGGAAACGCCTCCGACATACAAGCAGTTCGTCGCCAATATGGAGGAGAAATTGGCGGATCCGGAATTCACAGGAGATACGGTCAAATTGCTTCGACCAGGAATATCCTACGACCCGACTTCTGCTTGGGAGACTATTCGTGAAACACTTATCGAATTGATACGATGAAAATAAAGGAGATTAGAATAAATCAGTTTAGACGCTTTACTGATCTTACAATTAAAGATATCCCAGAAAGCGCAAAGTTAGTTATTCTGGTTGGTCCCAATGGATCAGGAAAGACGTCATTATTTGAGGCGTTCTATCATTGGTATAAGTGGCATGGATACCGCGCTACTGGCGACAGGGATTATTATGTCAAGAAGGGTGAAGAACTCGAGAGTGAACAAAGATGGTTTGAAAAACAAGTGTTCATAGAAGCTCATAATCACGACCTCAAAACGGAACAGCAAAGTTCAATTCAGGGGGACTTCTATTTCCGAACTGCTCATCGAAATGAACCAGATTTCATGACTCAATCGCTTTCTCGGCAAGAAGATCCCAAGAAGGAAATCAGATTGAATAGTCTTATGGAGACAGATTCTTGTGTCTCTCAAAACTATCAGCGGCTTGTTGCACAAACCATAGCGAGTGTCTACGACACCAACAACGATGAGAAAAGTGTTGTTCAATTAAGGGAAGAGTTAATCGGGAAAGTCAAGAAATCTCTTAATTCTGTATTTGAGGATTTAACTCTAACTGATATTGGAGATCCTCTTCAAAACGGTAGTTTCTACTTCACAAAAGGCACATCACGGGGCTTTCATTACAAGAATCTATCTGCTGGTGAAAAATCAGCGTTCGATATGATTTTGGATCTGATAATTAAACTACACGCATATGAGGATAGCGTGTATTGTATTGACGAACCAGAAGCTCACATGCACACAGCCCTTCAGTCTAGATTACTTGAGGAGGTGTACAATTTAGTACCGACTAAGGGACAATTATGGATAGCAACCCATTCTATGGGAATGCTAAAGAAGGCCAAAGAACTTGAAGCAAAGAATCCTAATAGTGTTGTATTTCTTGATTTTAGCGATAGAGATTTTGACTCCTCAGTTGTTATGACCCCGTCCACAGTTGATTCAACATTATGGAGAAAGTTTTTAGACTTGTCCTTTGGTGACCTTGCGAATCTCATCGCTCCTGAGACGGTAGTATTTTGTGAAGGAGGACTAGAAAAAGGTAAAAGACAAAACTTTGACGCTACGATATATAGAACCATCTTCACGAATAACCATCCCCTTGCCGAGTTTGTCTCCATTGGTTCATGTTCTGATGTTGAGGATCCAAATAATACCAGTATGCGTATTGTTAATGCCCTTCTCTCTCATTCTCAAATAATTAAACTTGTTGATCGTGATGATAAGAGTGATAAGGAAGTGGCAGATTGTAATGCTAAGGGGATCAAAGTCCTATCGAGAAGACACATTGAGAGTTATTTGTTTGATGATGAAATAATCCGCAAGTTATGTCTTGAAAAAGGGAAAGAGGAAATGGTTGACGATTGCCTACTGGCGAAACAAGAGGCAATCAAAAATAGTATTGCAAGAAGAAATGCGGTAGATGATATAAAGTCTGCTTCCGGCGAGATAATGACTGCAATAAAAATGAAACTTGGTTTGACGCGATGTGGTAACGATACGGTCTCTTTTCTTAGAGACACCATGGCTCCTCTAATCACATCGGATACAGCAGTATATAAAGAACTAGAGAAAATAATATTTGAGTAGACTATTCCAGCTTTAGAATGACCTCCTTGGCCATCTCTTCGTCGATGTCGCGGTAGCGGCTGAAGGCGCGGGAGTTCTCGACGTGGCCGGAGATCTTAGCGATAAGGTTGGGATCCTTGACTTCCTTATACAGGTTACCGACGAGGACGCGACGGGCCATGTGGGAGGAGGCGACTTCCCAGATGGGATGCTTTTCCTCCTCGCGGGTGATGGTGTTCAGCGTCGTAACCACGCGATCGATGCCGGCGAGCTTAATCATCTTCTTGATGTCTCGGTTGTAGTCCTGCTCACAAATAAAGGGAAGAAGACGTCCGTCGGGCTGGTCCTTGTAGCGATCCAGGATTTCCAATGCGGTTGGAGATAGAGGGACTCGGACCGTATAGGGACGGCCCTCCTTCGTCTTCCGAGGAACGTACTCGATGGCGCCGTTGATGACATTGGCTTTAGTCATTTTCATCAGGTCGCCGACACGGCATCCGATGAAGCATTGGAAGACGAAAATGTCACGCTGGACATCCAGACCGGGGTTGTCCGGGAACTTCGCTTGGTACAGTTGGTTTCGCTCCTCCTTAGTGAGATAAAAGGGAGTGCCATATATGGCCGTGCCGATGACATAATCATCATAGGGGTCGCGGTTCATGTAGCCTCTCTTGATCGACCAGCGAACGAAGGTGTGGAGACGGGACATCGTGCCGATAATGGAATTCTGGCCTCGCTGCTTCGGGAACCGGCATTCAGGAACTGACTTATAAGCCGCTTTGTAGAGGGGGTCTTTGATGCGCGGTTTTCCGTCCTTTCCTTCCACGACGAACTTGTGCTCATTCTCCAGGAACTTGGAGAACTTCCGGAGCATATCCGAGGATAGCGAGGCAAAGCTTACTTCCTGGGCGCTATAGATGGCGAAGCGTTTAAGGGCGCGGATGATGACATTGTAGTGCCGGATCCGGGAAATGGATATCTTCTGGATGGACACAAAATGTTCGAACGTGTCAAAGAATTCTTTCTGTGAGTCGTCCTTTTCTTCAGCTGTTTCTTCCTCTTCCATTTGAGCGACAATCCTCTCCTGGGCAAGGATACGGCTTGCGATGAAATCAGACAGCCACTCGGTAGGAAGATCTCTTTTCCCTCCTCCGTCGGCAATGTACGCTTCCCGGATATCATTTGAAAGAGACTCGAGATCCGCCTTAAGGGCAGACAGTTTCATAATGAGCTGCTGCTTCTCCGGAGTGTTCGAACGAGTGTTCGGAATCTTCACCGTTTGCTTAGCCGCATCCCAGTATTCAGGTTGTACGTATAGGTTCGTTTTTGCCCTTACATCGAACTTTCCATGGTAAAAACGGACGTGAATCTCACGTTTTCCAGTGATTTTGTCCTCCTTCGTGGAGAGTTTATACACGATATTCGCCATATATCAACTATTTAGCCTTCGGCACAAAGGTAATATTTTTTGCCGATTTTTGCCGACTTAGCTGAAATATTTTGATTTTTCTAGACCCCGTACTAGAATCGAAATAGGCTCAAAAACGCATATAATTTATTGAATATCAATTAATAATAAGCGGTCGCCATTGTCAAATCCATTCAACGCATTTCAGACCCGTTCAGTTCTTCGATTCCCGCCCAGGGCACAGAAAAGACTTTGTAAGTTGCTAATTGTCAAGCATTTACAAAGTCTTTCTTTTTTGTATTCACCAAATTTGGTCACCTTAATCGTTGAGCATTGAATTTGATTGTATAACTTTGACTTCTGAAGAGATGTTGCTCTCCCCAACAGAATTCACCATACAATGGAAACACGATTCAAATATGACAAGGGAATGGTATGGGCGACAGGGATTGTGTTCCTGATTTGTATCGTCCTGGCTTTTATCGTCCCCAAAATGTGGGGGCTCGCCGTTATAATGGGCTTAACGCTCATTATATCACTATATTCATACAGGACTTCTAAAGATAACGATCTTGTCATTGATGAATGGGGAATCCATCAAGTAAAAGGGGTGGATTACAAATGGTATCAGATCGATCACTGCTATTTTGAAGGAAGAATAGGAGGCTCGATCGCCCGTCCCCACCGATATCCTTATCTAATCATTGTTCTCAAGTCAGGAAAGAGAGTGCCTGTTGACCTGATTGATTATAGTATCAAGAAAAAAACTCTTTTGAAGGCCATTGACGAAGCTTCAGGAAAAAGCCTTTGTCATAAGGATAACAACGACAGCCGATTCGAGAAAGTTGTCTGGAAAAAAGAGTATAAATCCATGCTCTTTGGAGGCATCATCGGGCTAATCATCTTTTTCGTCTGGCTATTTTGCTCGTTGGTCTGACAAGCCAACAGGATTCCAAGCCAGGGCGCAATTGAATCGGTCACTTTTGGTCACCTTCTCCGTGGATTATTTGAATACACAGAGGGCCGTATCACTCTCTTGATAGACAGATGATTCGATAGCCAACGAGAACACACGATAGCCAACGATTACATTACCCCCGCCCGGGGCACCTTAAAAGAGCTAACTGTTTGATTTTCATCTGTTAGCTCTTTTTATGTCTCTATTTTTGGCGACATTTTGGCGACTTAGGGGGCAAATGAGCCTTGTCACTGTTTCTTCAAATCTTCCAATAATCATCATTTATTAGTGTGCAAAAAATATTGCACACCACGGAATAATTGCTAAATTTGCACTAGAAACTCTAATTCCCATAATGTATGGCAACGAATAAACACGCTTCAATTAGATATCAGGTTCTTGACGAGTGCTTACGGAAGAAATCAGAAGTGAATACCCAAAAGAACCTTCGTGATTATTGTTGTAGCGCTATCGCGGAACAGGATCCTAAGTATGAATCTGCTGAGGTAAGTCTCCGAACGTTCCGTAGTGATATTGCATATATCAAGAGTTTGGCCGAAAAGCATAATGTAGAAGTTGTTTCACAGTTAGGAAGCGAAGGCTACTATTATTACTATAGTAATCCCGATTTCTCCATTTATAAAAACGAGCTTAGTGACTCTGAGGTCGGGCAGCTTAAATGTGCTATGCAGCTGCTTTCCAGGTTTAAAGGTCTGCCCGAATATGATAGCATCGCTAATCTTGGAGCCAAGCTGGAGCAGAAATACGGTTTGGTTTCAGGTGGCCAGACATACGTGGAGTATGAGCATGTAGAGAGTACCGGCGAGGAGATGATGGCCGAAATGTGCGACTGTATTATCAAGCAGCAGCCCATCAAGATCACATACATGCCTTATGGCAAACCGGAGAAGGAATGGATCCTCCATCCTTATTTATTGAAAGAGTACAATAACCGGTGGTTCCTCTTTGGGTACAATGAGACTGAGGGGAAAATAAGTAACGCCCCACTCGATAGGATCTGCCCTGACTATGAACGTCTCCCCAAGGCGTTTATTCCAAATACGTTCCGGGACTTCAGCACCTTCTTCGATGACGTTGTGGGTGTAACCGTTAACGATTTTGAGCCTTCGGTAATTACATTCCGTGCCAGCGAAGCGCGATACCCTTATATCGAATCAAAGCCCATCCACAGTAGCCAACAACTAAAGAGTGCTGCTGACAGGATATTCACAATCAAGGTTATTCCTAATAAGGAGCTTGATTCACTGATCCTGTCATTTGGCGGCGATTTGGAAGTGGTTTCTCCGGAGTGGTACAGGGATCGTATAAGGCAAAAAGTTGCAGATGCCAATAGACTCTATTTTGGTGAGCAAAATAATTGCACACTTAGGTAATACTTTTGTAGCGTTAATGTGACAACTCATAATAACAATCATACGCCATGAAACAGATCGGTTTCAATAATTTCAGAAAGTTTGAGAGATTCCCGACGATTGAATTAGCCCCTATTACATTTTTCGTGGGCGAGAACAATGCAGGAAAGTCAACAGTGGTAAAGGGGATTCTAGCGCTCTCAGAGTTTTTTAACAAGAACATGTTCGATGAGGACAGGTTCCTAATGTCCGAAGACATTTCAAATAAATCGCAGCAAGAAAAGAAAAGAATGGTTGTTGCGAACCTGAAGAGTCAGAAGTTCTATTTTAACTCAAGTTACTTCGCTCATATTGGGACATTCAAAAGGGCCCTATATAATAAAGCGAAAGATAGTGTCATTAGCTTTTACACTACTTTGGATCATGGTGATTTCACCATAGAAGTCGTGGGCGACCGAAACGATGAAGAGAGAGTAAGTGGCATCATCTCAAGAATACTTATTGACTATCGTATGCTTGGGTTGCATATTGAATTTGACCTACAAAACGATAAGGCTAATGTCCAACTCGACCCTGTCAAAACAACAGAAGATCAACTCGACTTCTTGCCGCCTAAAATGAGGAAGAGTACGATTGAGTTCTTGGGCTCAATGGCTCGTAGTTATTCCCTTTCATTTGACATATCTGATTATTATCGTAGATTCGTTCCTGATCTTATTTTCTTACTCAAGGCATGTGTTGAAATTGCGCTTAGTGCGACAATGGAGCCTGAGAAGACAGTTAAGCATATCGGTTCGGAAGTATTACTTGATCTGAAGCCGATTGCCAATGTAGATAACGATGTGATTGAATTCCTAAAGGAATATACAGCTCATATTTCTCCAGCGGATAGGAGTAAAGAGTGGATGTTTCTGCTGCCTGATACAGAATTCATGTTCAACAGATATTTTAGAATAGAGTATTTGTATGCACATGCTGTTACCCAAACCGTCCTTTATAGCGCAAAGGATTCAAATGATTATCTCTCACGCACTATTCATGAGTTTGCATCCTTATCTAAAACTGAGGATGATTATAGGAAGAGATTTATTACCAAATGGATGAAAGAGCTGAGGATAGGGGAAGATTACCAGATCAAATCTGTTGGAGGTGAAGCTCACATCGTAAAGATCAAGAATAGCGATGGTGATTTTGTGAATTTGGCTGACAAGGGAATGGGTACTATTCAGCTTATGGTCCTATTGTTTAGGTTGGCCATCACCCTGCCTAAAGAAGTAAGGAATAGCAATAAGTCGAAAAAGAAACCATACTTCGCCAATGCTCTTACGATAATTATTGAAGAGCCCGAACAGAATCTCCATCCTATGCTGCAAAGCAAGTTGGCAGATCTATTCTATGAATTAAATGATAAGTATGGATTGCGGTTTATTATTGAAACGCATTCTGAATATCTTATCAGAGAAACCCAAGTGATTGTTGGTGATAGATTCAAGAATAAGGACACCGATGAGTTCATAAGTGAGAATCCCTTCAAGGTGTTTTATTTCCCGGCAGACGGAGCTCCCTATGATATGGGCTATATGTCTTCAGGCTTGTTCAAGGAAAAGTTTGGTGATGGTTTTATCAACGAGGCTGGGCGTCTGCATATGACTGTATTGAAGAACTCACAGACAACGAACAATGTTTAAGGTTTTTATATCAGCATCATCCCTTGAGCAACTATGCCTCAACGAAATGTCTCGGCCCTCAAAAGAGCAGAGCAACTGGTTTGTCTTGCTCACCAAGCAGAATGTCATTTATTTGGATAAAGACATTTGCCAGGATTGGAGTTGTGAGGACCCTCTATTCATGTTCTCACAGAGTTATGAGATTGATTTGAAAGAGGCTCCTGTTGATTATAACGCGGATCTTAATTCAAATCCCCAGGACATATTGAATCATCCTCACGATGCCTTTTTGCTTGATATGGATCAGGCAAAAGCAGATGCCATCCAAAGTCAGTATGGTGTGATTTGTCAATCCACGAAGGATTTGTCGCGCTGTGTAGTTTCGGAGAAGGGTTGCCATTTCAGCCTCAATAAAGGAGAGATCGACCATACTTGGTCAGAATTGTTTGCTGATAAAGAAAAGGTTCCAGCAAATTCGCTTATCATTATCGACAGATATATTTTCGGATACGAGGGTAACTACAGAAGCGGCTATCGTGATGGGGTAAATAATATTAAGAAGATCCTTTCAAGCGCGCTTCCTAATAACGTCAACTGTGATTTTCACGTGCTCGTTATTTTCGATGCCACAAGCAGCACCGATAGATATTTCAACCTCGATACTGTAGCAAAAGAGTTAGAGGATTATAGGGTTAATTTCCTAAAGAGGCCTTACCCTGTAGTCTTAGAACTATTTTCTGTTTCGTCGAAAAACCTACAGTATGATGAGACTCATAATAGGAGGATCTTATCCAATTACTTTGTTGTCACGGCAGATCACTTGTTGAAGGCATTTAGAAGAGACGGTTCTGCTATAACGACCCAAAAGCTCAATCTGGACTATTCATTTTCGGAAGGGCTGAGGGATCGCTCCGATCTTCCTCAAAAGGAAATAGACTATTTGGCATCCAAGTTAAAGGCACTTTTCTCTTCGGCGTGCGCAGACATCATTAACGGTGAGGCACACAGTTGTGAGTACGTGTATTATATTAATGGCCAACAAGATACTCTTGCCCATTTGAAAAATAGACTCATTTTGATATAGATAGTATATGACTGAACAGGATCTTGCCAGGGTAATCTGGAACATTAAGGAGATTATCAGGAATTTTTATGACGACTCGGAAGTGGAGGACGTCATTTTGCCGTTTACATTGTTGAGGCGTCTGGACTGCGTGCTGGATGAGCATCGGGATGATATCATCACGGAGCTGGAAAGTATTGTGGATACGGACCCGGAGCGACAGAAGAATAAACGGGAAATGAAGCTGAAGAGTCTCCTGAGGCGGTATAACCTGACGTTTTTCAACGCTTCGGGATTGTCTCTGAAGAAGCTTCTGGCGAATCCGGCAAGCATATCTTCAAATTTCAAGACTTACCTCGAAGGGTTCACGGACAATGTGAAAGATATCCTGTCGAATTTTGTGCACCAGGATGACGAGGCCCCGGACCTGACTCAGATTTATCGTCGGTTGGAGAAGAGTAACAAACTGTACTCGGTGGTACAGACCTTTGTTCAGCAGGCGGATCTTGATCCGCGGAAGGTGAGCAATGCCCAGATGGGGACCATATTTGAGATTGTGATTAGATGGTCGAAGGAGTCAACGAACTCCAAGGCAGGACAGTTCTACACTCCACGTGAAATTGTTCGACTTCTGGCCAGCCTGACGCTCTATGGTCAGGAGCAGAAGCTGCAGCAGCTGGGGCAGATGTTCTCCATTTATGATCCGTGCTGCGGAACCGGTGGTATGCTTACAGTGGCAAAGGAGATGGTACAAGAGATGTCCGGCCGTGATAATATCAAGATTTATCTGTACGGCCAGGAACTTAACGAGAAGACCTATGCCATCTGCAAGTCCGACCTCCTCATAAAGGGTGACCTTCAGCATGAAGACAAGCAGATACGCCAGGGCGATACGCTTGCCGATGACAAGTTTGAGAATCAGCATTTTAACTTCATGTTAGCTAATCCACCGTTCGGCGTGGATTGGGGTAAGGATGAGAATGTGAAGAAGAAAGTTCAGGCAGACAATGCGCCTGGTCGCAGATTTGAGGCAGGGCTCCCTTCTACCACGGATGGCTCTCTGTTATTCCTGATGCATATGATAAGCAAAATGGATGAACGGCAGGGTTCTCGTATTGGAATTGTCCTCAATGGTTCGCCGCTTTTCAACGGAGATGCCGGTGGAGGATGGAGCAACATCCGACAAAGCCTTCTTGACAAGAACCTCCTTGATGCTATTGTCGCTTTGCCAAAGAATATGTTCTATGGCGCTGATATCAGTTCCTATCTGTGGATCCTGGACAACAAGCGCCCGGCTAACCGGTACCATAAGGTATTGTTCATTAACGCCACAGATGAAGTGTTTGTCAAACCGCTTCAAAAGAGCCTTGGTAAGAAACGTTTCGAGATTAGCGAAAATGGGACAAAGTACATTATGGATCTTTATTCGATGTACACTTCAAAGTCTTTGCCTCTTAGACGCAATGAGGATGGAACACTGAAGGATGTCGAGGTCGCCAAGTTGCTTGATTATGAGGACTTCATGTATACGAAGGTGACCGTCCTTCGCCCGAAGCGCCTATCATTCCATGATATCCGCGATAAATATGAAAAGCTACTTGTAGACGAGAGTTTTAATGCCGATGCGGCGAAGAACCAGATTCTAAAAACAGTAGCTGCTTTGGAGGATATCGATGTCAAACGAACCGATGCTGTTTTTTTTAAGTTCCTTAAAGAGCAAAAGGTAAAGATAACTGCAGCCGATGTGAAACTCGTGCGTGCTACATTTGGGGAGCGAGATGAAGATGCTCCCGAAATCTTATCAAACCCTTATAAGGCGGATAGTGGCTTTGAGGCTGATACAAATCTGACTGATTACGAAATTATTCCTTTAAAGAAAGATATCGACGAGTTCTTTGCCGAAGAGGTTATCCCCTTTGTTCCAGATGCCTGGATGGACCGAAGTAAAGATAAAATTGGATGTGAGTATCCATTCACAAAGCTCTTTTATGAGTATAAGCCTTTGAAAGACCCTGAAAAGATCCTAAAGGAGCTCAAGAAGACAGAAGAAAGTGTCTCTGATTCAATAATTACGCTCTAGCTTTGACGAGATGGAAGATATGCGGCAATATTATGAATCGAATGTCCCTTGGATAGGTATGATCCCTTCGACATGGAGATTAAGTGAAATTGCTCACTTTACCAGGTCGATGAGTGGTGGAACGCCGAGCAGGAATAAACCCGAGTTTTGGGATGATGGCGATATTCCTTGGATGAGCTCCGGGGAAGTCAATAAGGGTGAAGTATGGGATACGAACGAGAGAATAACACAGCTAGGATTTGTAAACTCAAGCGCTAAACTTCTAAAAAAGAATACGGTTGTCATCGCCTTAAATGGTCAAGGTAAAACCAAGGGAATGAGTGCCATCCTGAAGATTGAAGCTACTTGCAATCAATCTCTTTGCGGTTTTATGTGTGATGAGAAGAATCTGACGTATAAGTATTTGTACTATTGCTTTCAGGCAATGTACAAGTACCTTCGTTCACAGGCCGGGGATGATTCTCGAGAAGGTCTGGCTGCTTTTTTTGTAAAAAAACAGAAAATACCCGTCCCATCTATTGATGAACAAAAAGCCATCGCGGATTATCTGGACGCTGAGTGTAGAAAGATTGATGACCTGATTGCAAAGGAGGAAAAAAGGGTGAGCTTACTTCAGGAAGTTCGTCTTTCAATACTTACAAAGGTTGTTCTTCAAGGATTAAACGGTGAAGTAGAAACTGCACCAAGCAAACATAGTTGGCTCGGGAGTATACCGAAACACTGGAAGATTATGCCGCTCAGGTATACGGCAAATGCAAAGGGCTGTTGCTTCATTGATGGAGACTGGATTGAAAGCAAAGATATTGACTACGACGGAAGCATCAAGTATCTTACCACTGGAAATGTGGGACCTGGTTTCTATAAAGAGCAAGGGTTAGGCTATATTACGGAGGAAAAATTCAAAGAACTTGATTGCATAGATGTTCTTCCCGGAGACCTCCTTATTTCCCGATTAAACGAACCCATAGCTCGCACGTGCATTGTCCCCGATTTAGGGTCTAGACTTGTTACGGCTGTTGATAATGTCATCTTCAGGCCCAATCCTAACGTTCTGGACCGTAGGTTCGCCTGTTACTATATGAACAATGGTAGGCTGACAGAGCATGCGAATATTATTGCTCGAGGTGCTACGATGCACCGAATCAGCCGTACAATGCTCGGCCATTTACCCATAGTCCTTCCGCCTCTTAACGAGCAACAAGCAATAGTCACATTCCTTGATAAAGAGTGCGGCCAATACGATAATAGAATTGTAAAGGCCAACCACCAAATCGACCTCTTGAAAGAATACAAACAATCCCTCATTACGGAAGTTGTAACGGGAAAAAGAAAAGTTTGTTGAGGTAGGCAAAAACACTGCACACCTTGGTCTTACCTTTGCGCTGTAATTGATTACTCACATTCGCGTATGATGAATTTAGACGAAACCCGCTTCGAAGAGCACATCGCCAACGTGCTCGCTCACTCTGACCTCTATAACCAGCGTCAGTCCAGCAATTTCGAAATCGCAGACCTCTGCGACCGCGAGATGCTTGAACGCTTTGTGAAGGCCCAGCCGGAAGTATGGGCCAAACTTTCCCGTAATGTCCCCGGCCAGGAAATAGACACGGTTATTGAGACCTACAACCGGGCCATCAATCGTGGCACCAGCATCTGGGATATGCTCCACAAGGGGCTCATGGTGGTGGGGGCCAAGGTGAAGTTTGTGGAATTCCAGCCGCAGATTGGCGGTGAGCAGTCTTCTGCCTATAGGCTGTACCGGGAGAACCGCTTTTCGGTAGTGCGTCAGATGAAGTATTCCACAGATGCGAGCGACAGGGACAACGAACTCGATCTCTGCATCCTGATTAATGGTATTCCCATTATTACGTGCGAATTGAAGAACGAAGGGACCGGACAGTGCTATGAGGACGGCATCATTCAGTATCAGACAAACCGCAATGCCGGCAACCGGATGCTGAATGCCTGCCTGGTGCACTTTGTCATGGACAACAACCTGGTGTTCATGACCACGAAGCTGGCCGGCGCGGATACCAACTTCCTGCCGTTCAATATCGGTACGACTAATCCTCCTGTTGAGGGAGATGCGGACTACCCGACGCACTATATGTGGGATCAGATTCTACAGGCTGACAGTCTGCTGGATATCCTGCAGCACTTTATCAAGCGCGTGAAGGACCGCAAGGGGAATTATACGGTCATCTTCCCGAGATTCCATCAGCTTAGGGCCGTACGTCTTCTGAGAGCTCTTTCCAAAGAGGAAGGCCCGGGACATAACTATCTGGTTCAACACAGCGCCGGTAGCGGCAAGACGATGTCGATGGCCTGGCTGGCACACGAATTGTCCAATCTGACCAACGACGATAATACTCCGTTGTTCGACAGCATCATCATGGTCACGGACCGTATTGTTCTCAACCGGAATATGGCCGACGAGGTGGTTGCTTTCGAAATGCAGCCCGGCACGGTGAAGGATGTTCGCCGCGGTTCGGTGAACCTTGCCAAGGCCATCAACGACGGGTACCGCATCATTATCAGTACGGTGCAGAAATTCGCTTTTGCCCTGCCGAATATCAAAAAGCAGGACAACCGGCATTTTGCGGTTATCATTGATGAGGCTCACACGGCTCTGGGGAAGGAGAGTGCGAAAGATATTATCAGTGCCCTGTCCTCGGATGATGATCTCCGGCAGATTGACGACTTCCACCCGGAGGACTACGACAACCAGCTTGATGCCCTTATGGCTTATCAGCAGGTGATGCGTAAGATGATGCACCACATCAGTTATTACGCTTTTACGGCCACTCCAAAGGATACGACGTTTGCCTTGTACGGGAAGAACCAGCACGAGGCTCACGACCTGTATTCGATGAAACAGGCTATCGAGGAGGGATTCATCCTGGATGTTCTGGAGAATTACATCAGCTACAAGACCATGTTCGAGCTGGTGGAGAAGGATCCGGACGAGGACTTGAAGAAACTCTTCGAGGAGAAGAAGTCGCTGAAGGTCATTTACGACAGCCTGAATAAGAACCAGTACATCATGTTCCGCAAGGCATCCATGATAGTTGATCATTTTATGAGTCACACTATCAAGAAAATCGGCGGACAGGCAAAGGCAATGGTTGTTACGGATTCCCGCAGGGCCGCTGCCGACTTCAAGCGGATCATCGACACCATTATCAATGGACAGTATGGCGGTGCCATTAAGACGTTGGTTGCCTTCTCCGGAGAGGTGGAGGACAGTCACGGGAGGAAGTGTACAGAGGCAAATATGAACGACGGAGGAGTCAAGGATGACGATATCCGCCTGAAGTTCGAGGAGCCCGAGTACAAGATCCTGATTGTGGCGGAAAAGTTCCAGACCGGATTCGACCAGAAGTTACTGCATACGATGTATGTGGACAAGGTTCTGGGCGGTATCCAGTGCATTCAGACGCTGAGCCGCCTGAACCGCTGCTGCCCGGGTAAGGACGATACGCTGGTGGTTGACTTCCGGAATGATTCCGATGTGGTTCAGAAGTCGTTCCAGGACTACTATACCAAGACGGTTCTTAACGGACCTGTGGATCAGACGAGGATGTATCCTATCAAGTCTGACATCGACGAGTACAAGGTGTTCTCGGATGAGCAGGTGAACGACGTGGTGAAGCGACTCCAATCGGCCGCAACAGCCATCGGCGTACCGTCCATTATGAAGAGGATCGTGACGGACCGCGTGGAACCGATGGAGGACGCGGAGAAGGACCGTTTCCGCAAGCTGGTGAACCGGTATATCCGTCAGTATGGATTCATTGCACAGGTTATGACTTTTGTCGATCCTGAGCTGGAAAAGTACTACGTGTTCCTGAAGGTCCTCTACAAGTATCTCCCGTACACGAAAGAGACGCTTCCCGTGGATATCCTGGAACATATCGACCTGGATAAGCTTCGTATCCAGATGTCCTTTGAGGGACAGTTGGAGTTGGAGGACGAGGAGAAAGAGTTGTCTGCCAGTCGTATAGGTGAGCCGGGCAAGAAGAAACCGGATGAGGAGATGACCATCAAGGAAATCCTCCACATTGCCAATGAGCCTTACGCCGGCATCTTAGACGAGAATGACAAGATCCTTAAGCAGATTTGGGAGTCTGTCCTGGTTGATCCAGAGGTGAACGAGGCGTTCCGTGCAAACAATACTTACGACAACCTCATCAATCTGGTGAGGGAGAAGTTCGACGAGAAGATAGCCGAACAGATTGATAAGTATTACAATTTCATGGAGATCCTCCAGAAAAACCAATCCTTCTCCGTCGCGCTTATTAGGCGGTTCGTGGATGCTATCGCCGAAAGGACGTATGCGGCGTCTAGGTTGGAGTATAACGAGGAGGCCCTCATCGCTGCCATGTCAAGTGAAATGGCCCCTATGTTCGAGCCTTTCAGCAGGAGCATGCGTCCACTGGAGGAAGTGTCTGAATCCTTGCTCTATGTTCTTCGGACCCCGAGTACGGCTCTTTACGACGGCGCGGACGATATCTTGAGAGATGGCCTCAATCACGTGTTCTGCAATCCGAACCTGACGGCTATCGACAGAAGGACCATTTTCAATCAGCTGCTGACGAAGTATGAAAACTTCTTGAAGAAGTTGTATTACTTGATCCACCAGACTGATGTGCCGACAAATCCGCACGCCCCGGAAGATACAGTTCCGACCCTGTCCAATGCGATCTTTGCATTTGACTGCCTGCGCGAGCTGAAATACGACACGGACCCGGCGTATCAGACTTTCTACGGTTACCTGTCAAATCTCAAAGATTGGAGGAACCTGGAGTCCCACGCTGCTCCTGCCGCTACGGAGCAAGAGTTGATTTCCGGCACCAAGGTAGTTGTGGCCATGTATCTCTTCGTGACAGCTTGGAGTATAGGCGACCTGGAAGAGGCAGGATACTAATCATTTTAGGTCGGCAGGAACACTGCACACCATCGATTTATCTTTGTACCGTCAGAGGAAATGAATCCGATGACGGTACTTTTTTGTTGTTTTGATTATGAGGACTTTATCTGTTAGACAGCCTTGGGCTTCACTCATTTGTTCCGGAATCAAGGACGTAGAAAACCGCACCTGGGCGCCGCCTGTGTCGGCCATCGGTGAGAAACTTTTGATTCATGCTTCGGGCAAGATGGTGTCCGAGGAGGAGATCAGGATGCTGCCGTTCGAGTGGTGTTCTGTTATGGACAATGCCGTGAAGTACGGCTGGCTCCCTGAAGTGGAGGATATGCCGACGGGGGCGATCATCGGCTATGTGGATTTGGTTGGCCAATCCAAGAACACCGAGTCTCTCTGGGATGGCGGCGAGGAGCTTGAGAAGTGGATTTTCGAGAATGCTTATCTCTTCGATACACCCATCCCGGCAAAGGGTAAACTCGGCATTTTCGATACGCCGATGGATGTGCTTCCACCGGCACACAAGGTAATAGACCTTGTCCCTCACAGGGAAGGGGATGTAATCGTGCTTCCTTACAGCGAGAGGCTCGTTGATGAGGCTGTTGAGGATAAGCTCGTCGTGCTGGACGTGACCGATGAGAACCTGGATGTTTTTGCGGAGCTGAAGGGCGAGGAATATGTTCTACGTCCCACGACCAAGATCCAGCTTGTGACGCCGAAACGTACCGTTGAGTTTCCAGTTTTGGACTCAGATCTATTTATAGATGTATATGAGGATTCCGGCGCTCCGATTCTTTACACGTCCCTGCGTGGAGAGGAGTACGGGAAGTATATGGTGGCTTTCTATTCGGAGCCCACTTTTGAGAGAGATAATTGATTGGTTTAGATAGTGTTTTTGCTTATGGAGATTCTTTTTTCTTTTCTTGGAGGCCTAGTCCTCACCGCACTGATTGCCTTCTTCATCGCAAGGAGTATTGTCAAATCCCGCGTCAGTCAGACCGAACAGTCGGTTCGGATGCAGGCGGAGTCATCTTTCAAGGTTGAGCAGGCCCGGTTGGAATCTGATTTGGGCCACGCCAACACACGTGTCGAGGAGCTGCTTGCGAAACTGGGAGATGCGAAAAGCGAGGCGGAGCGCCAAGTGCAGGTGGCTAAGGAGGAAGCGGCGGCAACGCTGCAGAAATCCAAGGCCGAGGCTGATGCATTGCTGCAGCAGACCAAGACGGAGGCCGCTAAACTGCTTGCGGATACGAAGGCCGACCTCAGCAAGCGGAACGCCGATGATATTGCTGCCCGTGACAAGGCTCACAAGGAGGCGATGGATGCCCTTCAGGCTCGTTTTGACGAGACGATGGCAAAGGTGAGCGCACAGGTAAAGTCAGATACGTCGGAGATGCTGAAGGCCCGCCAGAAGGAGTTCTCGGAGACGAGTAACCTGAGCCTTGGGCAGATTGTGAATCCGCTGAAGGAAAATATCGCCGAGCTCAAGAAGGCGATGGAGGAGGGGAATAAGGAGCAGGCGGTGCGCAATGGCGAAATGCGTGAACGCATCCAGAGCCTGATGGAGCATAGCGACGCCGCCCGCAAGAGTGCCGATGAGCTGGCTGCCGCTTTCAAGCATGGCAGCAAGATGCAGGGAGACTGGGGTGAAACCATCCTGGAGGAGCTGCTGGCATCGCAAGGCCTTACGAAGGGCGTCCACTTCGATACGCAGGCGGTTATCCGCGGCATCGACGGGAAGCCTGTGCGAAATGAGGACGGCGGCATCATGCGGCCGGATATCATTCTGCACCTTGACGAACGCCGCGAGGTAATCATCGACTCCAAGGTGTCGCTGACTGCCTATGTGGATTACGTCAACGCTGAGAACGAGGCTGACCGGCAGGTATTCCTGAAGGCGCATCTTGATAGCATCAAGAAGCATGTGAAGGAGCTCGCTGCGAAGGATTATGCTGCGTATATCCAGTCCCCGAAGGTCGCCGCGGGATATGTGATT
>Ga0256405_10007084_pt1 | contig 17247 bp, 16 predicted proteins | sample RumenRJG_02DNA_FD_189096 | JGI IMG/M metagenome (GOLD analysis project Ga0256405, IMG submission 189096) | Bovine rumen microbial communities from Lethbridge, Alberta, Canada - RJG_02 | ecosystem: Host-associated > Mammals > Digestive system > Stomach > Rumen | place: Canada: Alberta...
GAACGTAGCAAGACAGGCATCAATCAAGGCAGGTATTCCTAATGAGGTCCCTGCAGTTACAATCAACGTAGTTTGCGGCTCTGGTCTTAACTGTGTCAATATGGCAGCTGACCTTATTAAGGCTGGTGAGGCTGATATAGTCGTAGCTGGTGGTATGGAGAACATGTCAATGGCTCCTTACGCACTTCCTAATGCGCGTTTCGGATATCGTATGAACAACGGAACACTTGTAGATACCATGGTAAACGACGCTCTTACAGATGCATTCAATCACTATCACATGATGATCACAGCAGAGAATATCTGCGATAGATGGGGGCTTACAAGACAGGAACTTGATGAGTTCTCAGCTAACTCTCAGCAGAAGTGCGAGAAGGCTATGGCAGAGGGCAGATTCAACGACGAGATCGTTCCTGTTCCTGTAAAGGTTAAGAAGGAAATGGTAGAGTTCAAGGTTGATGAGGGCCCTAGAGCCGGCACAACAGTTGAGACTCTTTCAAAGCTTAAATGCTGCTCTGGTAAAGAGGGTGGACTTGTTACAGCTGGTAATGCTTCAGGTATCAATGATGGTGCTGCAGCAATCGTTGTAATGAGCGAAGAGAAAGCTAAAGAGCTTGGTATCAAGCCTATGGCCACATGGGTAGGTGGAGCTCTTGCAGGTGTTGAGCCTGAGGTTATGGGAATTGGTCCTGTAGCTGCTACAAGAAAAGTACTCGGCAAAACTGGTCTTGATCTTAAGGACATCGATCTTATTGAGGCTAACGAGGCATTTGCAGCTCAGTCTGTAGCTGTTGCCAAGGATCTTGGCTTTGATATGAGCAAAGTTAACGTAAATGGAGGTGCTATCGCACTTGGACACCCTGTAGGAGCATCAGGATGCCGTATTCTTGTTACACTGCTTCATGAGATGGCTAAGAGAGACAATGCCAAGAAGGGTCTTGCAACTCTTTGCATCGGTGGCGGAATGGGATGTGCTACCGTGGTTGAAAAGTACGAAGGTTAATGGATAATCGCGCTTAACATAGTCTGCTGTGACTTATGACGCAGCAGACTATTGTGGCGTTTTGATAAGGAGGAATTTCAAAATGGGTTTTGTTAATTGTGAAGTAAAAGATAAGATCGCAGTGATCACCATCAACAGACCTGAAGCATTAAATGCTTTAAACTCACAGGTTCTTGATGACCTTGATGCAGCTTTTTCAGGTCTTGACCTTGAAGTTGTAAGAGCTGTTGTTCTTACAGGTGCTGGTGAGAAGTCCTTTGTTGCAGGCGCAGACATCGGAGAGATGAGCACTCTTTCTAAGGCTGAGGGCGAAGCTTTTGGTAAGAAGGGTAACGATATCTTCCGTAAGATCGAGCAGTTCCCTGTTCCAGTAATCGCTGCAGTCAATGGATTTGCTCTTGGCGGTGGATGCGAGATCTCAATGAGCTGTGACATCCGTATCTGCTCAGACAATGCTATGTTTGGTCAGCCAGAGGTTGGTCTTGGAATCACACCTGGATTTGGTGGAACACAGAGACTTGCTCGTCTTATCGGCGATGGAATGGCTAAACAGCTTATCTACACAGCTAAGAACATCAAGGCTGACGAGGCTCTCAGAATTGGCCTTGTAAACGCTGTATATCCTCAGGAAGAGCTCCTTGCAGCTGCAGAGAAGATGGCAGGTCAGATCGCAGCTAACGCACCTATCGCAGTTCGTGCATGCAAGAAGGCGATAGGCGATGGCCGTCAGGTTAACATCGATGAGGCTCTTGTTATTGAGGAGAAGCTCTTTGGTTCATGCTTCGAGTCAGAGGATCAGAGAGAGGGTATGGCTAACTTCCTTAGAAAGAAAGATGATCCAGCTAAGGTTAAGGTAGTTAACTTCCAGAATAAATAACTCATTTAAAATACAATAAAATTTTAGGAGGAACTGAAAATGAAAGTTGCTGTTATTGGCGCAGGTACAATGGGATCAGGCATTGCCCAGACATTTGCTCAGGCTGAGTCTGTAGAGAAGGTTTATCTTTGCGACATCAAGACTGAGTTTGCTGAGGGCGGATTTGCTAAGATCAAGAAGGGTCTTGATAAGCAGGTTGCTAAGGGAAAGAAGACACAGGAGGAAGCTGACAAGATCACAGCTAAGATTCAGACAGGTCTTAACGACATCTGCAGTGATGCTGATCTTGTAGTTGAGGCTGCTCTTGAAGTTATGGATATCAAGAAGAACCTCTTTAAGGAGCTTCAGGAAAACATCGTTAAGAATCCTGATTGCATCTTTGCTTCAAATACATCATCTCTTTCAATCACAGAGATTGGCTCAGGCCTTGCAAAGCCGATCATCGGAATGCACTTCTTCAACCCAGCTCCTGTTATGAAGCTCGTTGAGGTTATCCAGGGTGCTAACACTCCAGATGACATGGTTGACAAGATCAAGAAGATCTCAGAAGACCTTGGCAAGACACCTGTACAGGTTAACGAGGCAGCTGGATTCGTTGTTAACAGAATCCTTGTTCCTATGATCAACGAAGGTATCTTCGTATATTCAGAGGGCGTTTCAGATATCGCTGGTATCGACACAGCTATGAAGCTTGGATGTAACCATCCTATGGGACCCCTTGAGCTTGGTGATTACATCGGTCTTGATATCGTTCTTGCTATCATGGACGTTCTTTACTCAGAGACAGGTGATTCCAAGTATCGTGCTTGCCCTCTTCTTCGTAAGATGGTTAGAGGTAAAAAGCTCGGTGTTAAGACAGGCATTGGTTTCTACAACTATGCTGATGGAAACAAGGTTCCTACAGATCGCGCGTGATAATATTAAAATAATTAGTGGAGGTTTATATCATGGATTTTCAGCTTGATCAGCAACACGAAATGGCGAGAGCTCTTTTCAAAGAATTTGCAGAAAAAGAAGTTAAGCCAAATGCTATAGAGGTTGATGAGACAGAGGTTTTCCCTATGGAGACCGTTAAGAAGATGCAGAAGTACGGCTTCATGGGTATTCCTATTCCTAAGGAGTACGGCGGACAGGGATGCGACCCTCTTACATACGTTATGTGTGTAGAGGAGCTTGCTAAGGTATGTGGTACAACAGCAGTTATCGTATCTGCTCACACATCACTTTGCTGCGATCCTATCCTTACATATGGTACAGAGGAGCAGAAGCAGAAATACCTTGTTCCTCTTGCAAAGGGCGAGAAGCTCGGTGCATTCGGTCTTACAGAGCCTATGGCTGGTACAGACGCTCAGGGCGTTCAGACCAAGGCTGTCCTTACAGAGGATGGAAAAGAGTGGGTTCTTAACGGATCAAAGTGCTTTATCACAAACGGTGAGGTTGCTGATGTTTACATCATCATCGCTTACACAGATATCGTAGAAGACAAGAAGGGCAGAAAGCAGAAGAAGTTCTCAGCATTCATCGTTGAGAAGGGAACACCTGGATTCACATTTGGTACAAAAGAGAACAAGATGGGTATCCGTGGTTCTTCTACTTATGAGCTCATTTTCCAGGATTGCCACATTCCTGCTGAGAACCTTCTCGGCGCTAGAGGAAAGGGCTTCCCTATCGCAATGCACACACTGGATGGCGGACGTATCGGTATCGCTGCTCAGGCTCTTGGTATTGCAGAAGGCGCACTTGACAGAACAGTTGAGTACGTAAAAGAGAGAAAGCAGTTCGGACGTGCTATCGGCCAGTTCCAGAACACACAGTTCCAGCTTGCTAACATGGCAACAAAGTGCGAGGCAGCTAAGCTTCTTGTTTATGCAGCTGCAGACGCTAAGAAGAAAAAGGACGTTTACTCAGTAGAAGCTGCTAAGGCTAAGCTTTTCGCAGCAGAGGTTGCTATGGATGTTACAACTAAGGCTGTTCAGCTCCATGGTGGTTATGGCTATATCAGAGAGTACGAAGTAGAGAGAATGATGCGTGATGCTAAGATCACTGAGATCTACGAGGGTACATCTGAAGTTCAGAGAATGGTTATCTCTGGAGCATTACTTAAGTAATAACAGAACTACCTTATGAACAGAAAACTAAAAAGGAGAAAAAAATAATGAAAGTTGTAGTTTGCATTAAGCAGGTCCCTGATACAAAGGGCGGCGTTAAGTTCAAACCCGATGGAACATTGGATAGAGGTGCAATGCTTGCAATCATGAATCCTGACGACAAGGCAGGTCTTGAGGCAGCACTTAGATTAAAAGATAAGTATGGCGCAGAGGTTACAGTTCTTACTATGGGACTTCCTAAGGCTGATGCCGTACTTAGAGAAGCAATTGCTATGGGCGCAGACAATGCTTATCTTGTAACAGACAGAGTTCTTGGTGGCGCTGACACATGGGCAACATCTTCTACTATTGCAGGAGCCCTGAGAAACCTTCAGTATGATCTCATCATCACAGGCCGTCAGGCTATCGATGGAGATACAGCTCAGGTTGGTCCTCAGATTTCTGAGCATCTTGGCATTCCTGTAATCTCTTATGCAGAAGAGATTAATGTTGATGAGAAGGCTGGAACTGTAGAAGTTAAGAGACAGTTCGAAGACAGATATCACATCGTAAGGGCTAAGATGCCTTGCCTTGTTACAGCTCTTTCAGAGCTCAACGAACCCAGATACATGACTCCTGGCGGAATCTTCGATGCTTTCGAGAAGGAAGTTACTGTTTGGGGAAGAGCAGATCTTAAAGACGTTGATGATTCTAATCTCGGTCTTAAGGGCTCACCTACACAGATTGCAAAGGCTTCAGATAAGGTTAAGAAGGGACAGGGCGAGAAGGTTTGTCCTGATTCACCTGATGAAGCAGTTGACTACATTGTAGGCAAGCTCAAAGAGAAGCACGTAATCTGAGTGATATAGGGAATGAATAAACATGATGCAGCGCTTGCGCTGTACATATCTAATTTTCAGAATAAAGGAGAAGAGTCATGTCTTTAGAAGAATATAAAGGTGTATTTATATTTGCTCAGCAGGTAGATAATGAGCTTTCAAGTATCGCTCTTGAGCTTCTGGGCAAAGCAAAAAATCTTGCAGAAGATCTTGATGAGAAGAAAGTAACTGCAGTACTTCTTGGAAGCGATGTTAAGGGACTTGTTGACAAGCTTGCTGAGTACGGCGCAGACAGAGTAATCGTAGTTGATGATCCTGAACTTAAGGATTACAGAACAGAGCCTTACACACACGCTCTTGCGTCTGTTATCAAGGAGTTCAAGCCTGAGATCCTTCTTGTTGGTGCAACAGCAATCGGAAGAGACCTTGGTCCTAGGGTATCATCAAGAGTACATACAGGACTTACAGCTGACTGTACACAGCTTGATATCGGAGACTTCCCTCTTGAGCCTAAGGAAGGCGTAGAGCAGAAGCACAAACAGCTCCTTATGACACGTCCTGCATTTGGCGGTAACACTATCGCTACTATCGCATGCCCAGAGTTCCGCCCTCAGATGGCAACAGTTCGTCCTGGTGTTATGCAGAAGATCGATCCTATCAAGGGTGCTAAGGCAGAGGTTGTTGATTACAATCCTGGATTTGAGAAGAACGACTGCTACACAGAGATCGTTAAGATTGTAAAAGAGACTTCAGCAGTAGCTGATATCCAGGCTGCTAAGATCCTTGTATCTGGCGGACGTGGAGTTGGTTCACCTGAGAACTTCAAGCTTCTTGATGAGCTTGCAGAGGTTCTGAACGGAACAGTTTCCTGCTCACGTGCAGTTGTTGATTCTGGCTGGAAGCCAAAGGATCTTCAGGTTGGACAGACAGGTAAGACAGTTCGTCCTTCACTTTACTTTGCAATCGGTATTTCTGGAGCAATCCAGCACGTTGCAGGTATGGAAGAGTCAGACATCATCATCGCTATCAACAAGGATGAGAACGCTCCTATCTTTGACGTAGCTGATTATGGTATCGTTGGCGACCTTAACAAGGTTGTTCCTGCTCTTACAAAGAGACTTAAGGAAGAACTTGCAGCTAAGGGCTGAAGCTGATCTGACAAAGAGACTTAAAGAGGAACTTGCAGCTAAGGGCTGAAGCTGTTCTGGAAAAGCGAGTTAATTTGAGGTCAAAAATGAACTATATGTGAAATTGATGGAGAGACATCGGAGAAATCCGATGTCTCTTTTTGGTTTACAATGGCTGTTGATCATGATATTATCATGATTGTTCTTTTGGGAACGAGTAGGTTCCTGTCGAGGAAAAGAGATATCGCATCTGATATCGCTATTTCACTTTGAGAATTTTGAGACTTTTTCGCGTGGTTTATGTGTGACACTGAATAATAGTGAAGAAAACAAGCTCTTTTCGCGTTATATGGGAAGTTCTTGAAAATGTGTGAAGGGAACCGGGGGATTTTACGCGTGTATATGAATATATATACATACACGCGAAAATTGGGAATTATCATCGCGTGTTTTTAAAAGAAAAAGAAAAACATGCAAAAAAGAAAGGAGAGTACTTGTTAAACAACGATGTATTAATTGAACTAAAAAAAGAGGAAAGGCAGCTTGCATTCCTTAAGGAAAAACTGGAAAGTAATCTAGAACATGCACCGGATGGGAGCTTAAGAGTGAATGGCACTCAGGGTAGAAAGGCGCAGTATTATCAATACATTCCCGAGAATAAAGAAAAAAGCAAATATGGAACTTATTTGGGAAGTAATAAACAGGATGTGGTAAAAAGACTTGCGCAGAAAAGCTATGATGGCAAGATGCTGGAGTGGGTTAAGAGTGCGACGTATAGGCTGCAAAACCTTATAGATAGTTATGAACACAACACTCCGGAAATACTATATAATAGGTTAAGTGATATCAGGCGCCAGCTGGTAACTCCCTACTATATTCCAGATGATGTTTTTCTTGAAAAATGGCTGAATAAGTGGCGCCTTGAAGAGAATACTTATGAGAAGAGGGATAATATCCTTACTGAGCGTGGAGAGTACGTAAGATCCAAGTCTGAGAAGATAATAGCTGATAAGCTGTACGCCGAGGGAATTCCATATGTCTACGAACCACAAGTGATATTGACTGATGGGGAAAGAGTATATCCTGATTTTGCAACACTAAATATTAGAACCCGAAGAGAGTACTTCCTGGAGCATTTTGGAAGAATGGATGAGATAGGGTATTGTAGAAAAAACATTCGGAAGATTGAAGAGTATGCATTAAGTGGCTATACGCTGGGGGATGGCCTGTTGGCGACATTTGAGACCAATGGGAATATTTTTGACATCAAATATCTGGAGGAGTTAATAAAGAGATATTTGAAATAATACATTTTAGAGATACTAACTGATATAGGAAAGGAACTGTCATACTATGAATATTCTTGATTACGAAACCGTATCACTTATAGATGAGGACGATGCCATAGAGATAATTGATCAGACCCTGCTTCCTGGCAGGATAGAGATCATAAGGCTTCACACGGCAAAAGAGATCTGGGATGCGATTTACCTCCTTCAGGTCCGTGGTGCTCCAGCTATTGGAGTGAGCGCAGGAATGGGACTGTATCTTTTGATGAAGCATTCTCAGGCTGAAAACTATAATGAGTTTATAAAAGAGCTTGATGAAAAGAGTGACTATCTGAATTCATCAAGACCAACAGCGGTTAATCTATCCTGGGCTCTGAAGCGCATGAAAACTCACGCCCTTGACTTCTATGGGAAAATGACCCAAGAAAACGGAAATGGGTCATCCTCCTGGGAGGAAATCAGAGGCTTATTGATAAAAGAGATGCGTGATGAGTGTCAGCGCATCAAGGCAGAAGACATCGACGTCTGCAGGCGCATCGGCGAAAATGGTCTTACTCTGATAAAAGATGGGGACGGGCTTTTGACCCACTGCAATGCTGGACAGCTTGCAACCTGCAAGTATGGAACAGCCACAGCGCCTATGTATCTTGCCCATGAGAAGGGCTGGAATATCAAAGTGTACTGCGATGAGACAAGGCCTCTCCTTCAGGGAGCAAGGCTCACTGCATTTGAGCTACACTCAGCTGGAATTGATACAACGCTTCTTTGTGACAATATGTCAGCTTCTCTTATGAAGACTGGGGCTGTAAATGCTATATTTGTTGGATGCGACAGGGTGGCTGCAAACGGAGATGCTGCCAACAAGATTGGAACCAGCATGGTGGCTACAGTTGCAAAGCGCTATAATGTGCCATTTTATGTATGTGCGCCTACATCTACAATTGATATAAATACTCCTACCGGAGATCAGATAAACATCGAGCAGAGAAAGCCTTCTGAAGTTACTGAAATGTGGTACAGCGAGAGGATGGCACCAGAGGGAGTTAAGGTCTATAACCCTGCCTTTGATGTTACAGATAACGAGCTGATAACCGGTATCGTAACTGAGTATGGAGTCCTTAGGGCACCGTATGACAAGGCAATAAAGGAACTGCTTGAAAAGAAAAATTGCAAATAATAAGATTGCGCATAAAATAACCCCCCGGGGGGCTTGTGACGCCCTGTTTCTTTATCTATACTCATAGTTGTGAATTAGCACAAGCTGCTTAACAAGCGCTTTTTATCACATCTATAACAGTATTGGTGGGAGGAAATATTTATGCATATGGCAGACGCCCTTGTGGCACCAGCAGTTGCTGGAACAATGTACGTTTTATCTACTGCGGCAGCAGGAGTATCAGTTAAAGAGGTAAGAAAGGAAGCAAGCCCTGAGAAGATTCCTGTAATGGGAGTTATGGGAGCATTTGTTTTTGCAACTCAGATGCTCAACTTTACAATTCCTGGAACAGGTTCTTCAGGACATCTGTGCGGTGGCATGATGCTCTCCGCTCTTCTTGGACCTTACGCTGGATTTCTTACAATGATAGGAGTGCTGCTGGTTCAGTGCCTGCTATTTGCAGACGGGGGACTGCTGGCTCTTGGATGTAATGTCTGGAACATGGCATTTTACGGGTGTTTTATAGGAGCGCTTCTTATCTGGAAGCCTATCATGAAGAAGGGAGCAAGCAGGGCTAAGATAGCTTTGGCATCAATACTTGGATGCGTTCTTACACTGCAGCTTGGAGCGTTTTCAGTTACTCTTGAAACCCTTGCTTCTGGTGTTACAGAACTCCCATTTTCAGTATTCCTTGCAACGATGCAGCCAATCCATTTGGCTATTGGTTTTGTAGAGGGACTTATCACTACTGCAGTCCTTATCTTTGTATATGAGGCAAGACCTGAGCTTTTGTGGGGCGTAGGAGAGAGTTCTGAGAAAAAGGAAGGGAAGCTCAGCCTTAAGAATACTGTCATTGCAGTTGCTGTGGCAGCAGCTATCTGTGGTGGAGTGGTATCTCTTTTCGCATCAGCATTCCCAGATGGCCTTGAGTGGTCTATGGAGCAGGTTGCTGGAACTTCTGAGCTTGAGGCTGAAGGCGGTGCTTACGATACAGCAGCAGGCATTCAGGAGACAACATCACTACTTCCTGATTATGCATTTAAAAACAGCGAATCAGCTGTGGGAACAAGCTTTTCCGGTATCGCAGGATCTCTTGTGGTGGTCATTGTGACAGTTGGTGCTTGTTACCTGTTTAAGTTCTTTAAGAAAAATGAAGCAGATTGAAGATAATATAAGAGAACTTAATAAACTTCAAAACCTGCAGCAGCGTTCCCATTGGATGAACAAGCTTCATCCTCTGGGGAAGCTGCTTGTTTGCGTTATATACATCTTTGTTGTGGCATCCTTTGACAAGTACGCAATAGATAAGCTGCTGGTGATGGCAATCTTTCCGGTGTTTTGTTTCATTGTTGGGGATCTGTCATTAAAAGACGGACTTTACCGAATGAGGCTCATACTTCCACTGGTGTTGTTTGTTGGCGTGTTCAACCCGTTTTTTGACAGGAAGGAGCTCTTTTCTATCGCGGCATTTGGAAATCAGATACCGGTAACCGGCGGCGTGATATCGATGCTGACGTTGATGCTCAAAGGTCTTTTCTCAGTGCTGTCTGCCTACATCCTGATAGCCACAACCTCTATAGAAGAGATATGCTATGCCCTTAGGATCATCCATGTCCCTAAGATCATAGTCATAGTGATAATGCTTATCTACAGATACTTTGGTCTTATGGGGGCTGAGGCTGACAGGATCACAACAGCTTACATGCTAAGGGCTCCAAAGCAAAAAGGCATTCATTACAGCGCCTGGGGAAGCCTTGTGGGACAGTGGCTCCTTAGGAGTATGGACAGGGCAAGCGCAGTCTATGAGAGCATGATACTAAGAGGCTTTAAGGGAGATTTCAGGGTGAAAAGAAAAAGCGTAAGTGCCAGGGATTTTCTTTATCCGTTTATCTGGATAGTTTTGTTTATACTTTTAAGGCACTTCTACTAAGAGAGGAACATGGATGCATACTGGAGCCAAAGGTGAAATTTTAAAAATAGAGGACCTGCACTTCTCCTATGAAAAGGGTGAAGAAGTATTAAGTGGCGTAAACCTTACTGCCCACGACGGCGAGAGCATAGGGATCATTGGAGCTAACGGAATCGGAAAATCAACTCTTATGAAGCTCCTTGTGGGACTTAAGCTGGACTACCAGGGCGTTTTGGAAGTGGCTGGGCATGCTGTCAATAAAAAGAACTTAAGCCACATAAGAGAGCATATCGGATATGTCTTCCAGGATTCAGACAGCCAGCTGTTTCTTTCAACTGTGGAGGAGGACGTGGCATTTGGCCCCACAAACTACGGCCTTCCGCCAGAGGAAGTTGAGAGAAGGGTGAATGAAGCTCTTTTAAAGGTTCACATGACTGACCTTCGCACAAGGCACAACTACAATCTTTCAGGAGGCGAGAAAAAGCTTGCAGCTATCGCCACTATCCTTTCAATGGAGCCTGACATAATCATCATGGATGAGCCATCAATCGCGCTGGATCCAAGAAACCGAAGGAATCTGATAAAGATCTTAAATGAGATAAATGCTTTAAAGATCGTAACTTCCCACGACCTTGACTTTATTATGGACACCTGCAAAAGAGTGGTGCTTCTTGATGAAGGCAGGATAATCGCAGACGGAAATACAGATGAAATCTTAAGGGATAAAGAGCTTTTGGAAGGCCATGGACTGGAACTTCCCCTGTCACTTTCAAGAAGATAAAAAGACTATAAAACTGATAATAAATTAACACTACTACGTTGAGTAAGATATTCTAAAGTGTTAAAATAAAGGGGTATCGTGAGTAATTATACTTATCACGATATCTCTTTTTACTATAAAACAATTCAAGGAAACTGGAGGGTAAAAATGGCTAGGAAGGTAGTACTTGCAGGTGCATGCAGAACAGCAATTGGAACGATGGGAGGAGCTCTTTCAACAACTCCTGCTCCCGCTCTCGGCGCAATAGTTATAAAGGAAGCTCTTAAAAGAGCTGGTGTTAAACCCGAACAGGTTGATGAAGTATACATGGGTTGTGTTATCCAGGCTGGACTTGGACAGAATCCCGCAAGACAGTCAGCAATTAATGCAGGTATCCCTGTTGAGGTTCCTGCTACAACAATAAATGTTCTTTGCGGATCAGGACTCCACTGCGTAAATCTGGCAGCAAAGCTCATTGGAATGGGCGACGCAGATATCATTGTTGCAGGTGGTATGGAGAACATGTCAATGGCTCCTTATCTTATGCAGCAGGGACGTTACGGCTATCGTATGGGATCTGGAGAGCTCCAGGATGCCATGATCAAGGATGCTCTTACTGACGCTTTCGGCGGATATCATATGGGTATCACAGCTGAGAATATTGCAGAGCAGTGGCACCTTACAAGGCAGCAGCTTGATGAGTTTGCAGCATGGTCACAGAACAAGGCTGAAAAGGCCATAGCAGAGGGCAAGTTCAAGGACGAGATTGTTCCGGTAGAGATCAAGAAAAAGAAAGAGACTATTATTTTCGATACAGATGAAGGCCCAAGAAAGGGCGTTACAGTAGATAGCATTTCACATCTTAAGCCGGCGTTCAAAAAGGACGGCGGAGTTGTAACAGCAGCCAATTCTTCGGGTATCAACGACGCAGCTTCTGCCATCATCGTAATGAGCGAGGAGAAGGCAAAAGAGCTCGGCGTTAAGCCTATGGCTACATGGATCGCAGGAGAGCTTGCAGGTGTTGAGCCAAGCATCATGGGAATCGGTCCTGTTGCAGCAACTCAGAAGGTTATGAAAAAAGCTGGATATTCAATTGGAGATTTTGATCTTATCGAGGCTAACGAGGCGTTTGCAGCTCAGTCTGTAGCTGTTCAGCATGACCTTGGATTTAGCAATGACGTACTTAACGTGAACGGAGGAGCCATTGCTCTTGGTCATCCTGTTGGATGCTCTGGAAACAGGATCCTTGTTACACTTCTTTATGAGATGCAAAGAAGAGATGCAAAGAAAGGTCTTGCAACACTGTGCGTAGGCGGTGGAATGGGATGCGCAGCTATCGTGGAAAGATGAGATAGGAGGGCCTTTTATGCCTGATCGCTCAATACTTGTAGTTGATGACAACGAGATCAACAGAGGTATTTTGGCTGAGATCTTCAAAGATAAGTATAATATCCTTGAGGCCGGAAACGGCCTCGAGGCTATCAAAATGATGGAAGAAAATGACGGCAAGTTTGCTGCCATTCTTCTGGATATTGTCATGCCTGAAATGGATGGCTACGCCGTACTTGAGGAGATGGAAAAGAGAGATAACCTCAATGAACGGATCCCTGTCCTTATGATCACTGCGGACACATCAACTGAGGCTGAGCGTACAAGCTACCAGAAGGGCGCTGCAGACGTTATACACAAGCCATTTGACCCTGTCATTGTAGACAGGCGTGTTTCAAGAAACATCGAGCTATATGATCACAAGAATAACCTTGAAGATCAGGTAGAGGATCAGACAAGAGTACTAAAAAAGCAGTTTGTATATCTTAAGAAACAGGAAGAGAAGCTTCGCAGCAGCAACGAGAAGGTTATTGATACCATCGCTACTATCGTTGAGTTTAGAAGCATGGAATCCAGCTATCACATAAAGAGGATCAAGGGCTTTGTAAGGATACTTGCTATTACAGCCATGAACAATTATCCGGAGCTGGGACTTAACCCTCATCTTATTGATGTTATAACCCAGGCTTCTGCCATGCATGATATAGGCAAGATCTCAGTTCCTGATTCAATTCTTTTAAAGCCAGGAAGACTTTCCAACGAGGAATTTGAAGTAATGAAATCTCACACCACCCGCGGCAGTGAGATCATTGAGATGATAAAGGATGTCCAGGACAAGGAGTACTACGAGATGTGTCTGGATATCTGCAGGCATCACCACGAAAGATACGACGGAAGGGGCTATCCTGATGGACTTAAGGGCGATGAGAACTCAATAGGAGCTCAGCTCACAGCTCTTGCTGATGTTTACGACGCCCTTGTAAGCGACCGTGTTTACAAATCTGCATATCCTCTGGACAGAGCCTACGAGATGATCAAAGACGGCGAGTGCGGCGTATTCTCAGAAAAGCTGCTGGCCTGCTTTGAATTTGCAAGGCAGGACATGGAGAAACTTGTAGCCGAGACCAAAGCTGCCGAGGCGGCTGAAAAAGAAGCCTAGAATAAAAACCTTGACAAAGAGTTATGGGTTTACTATAATGTTTTTTGTTGCCAATATTGGCACATGTGCGTGTAGCTCAGCTGGATAGAGCGTCTGGCTACGGACCAGAAGGTCGTGGGTTCGAATCCTGTCACGCACAGCTTCTTAAAGCAGTGATCACAGTTTTTGTGGTCGCTGCTTTTTTGTTTGGCAGTATTGCCACCACCGCATCAACTTTTGTATAATGAGCAATATGATGAGATTTGAACTAATTGCTCCATGTCATTTTGGCCTGGAGGCAGTACTAAAAAAAGAAATTATTGACCTTGGATATGATATTACCGAGGTGGCAGACGGCCGAGTTACCTTTGAGGGAGATCCGGACGCTGTTTGTCGTGCCAATATCTGCCTTAGAAGCGCAGAGAGGATCCTTATCAAGGTTGGAAGTTTCCACGCTGAGAGCTTTGAGGATCTCTTCCAGGGTACCAAGGCTCTTCCATGGGAGGAGTTTATCCCGGTAAACGGACGCTTTTGGGTCAAGAAGGCAAGCAGTGTTAAGAGCAAGCTCTTTTCACCATCTGACATCCAGTCCATCATGAAAAAAGCTATGGTGGAGCGAATGAAACAGTGCTACCACTCAGACTGGTTCAAGGAAGATGGCGAGGATTATCCTGTAAGGGTATTCCTTATGAAGGATGAAGTGACGGTTGCTCTTGATACTACCGGAGATTCCCTGCATAAGAGGGGCTACAGGAAGCTTGAATCCAAGGCACCTATCGCTGAGAATCTGGCAGCTGCCCTTATCACCTTAACTCCATGGCACGCAGACAGGATCCTGGTTGACCCATTCTGCGGAAGTGGCACGATCCCCATTGAGGCTGCCATGATGGCGGCTCACATTGCTCCTGGAATGAACAGGAATTTTACCGCCGAGAGCTGGACTCACCTTATTACAAAAGAGAACTGGGCAGATGTTCGCGATGAAGCCAGGGATGAGATAATCACAGATATAGACGTGGATATTCAGGGGTATGATCTGGACCCGGAGATGATAGAGATTGCCAGGATAAATGCTAAAAAGGCTGGCGTTGAGAACATGATCCACTTCCAGGCAAGGGATATTGCGGATCTTTCTCACAGAAAGAAGTACGGCTTTATCATAACTAACCCTCCTTATGGAGAGAGGATTGGAGATAAAGATCTTTTGCCAAAGCTCTACAGAACCATTGGCGAGAGATATAAGGCTCTTGATTCCTGGTCGATGTATCTGATCACTGGTTACGAAGATGCTGAGAAGTACATTGGCAGGAAGGCTGACAAGAACAGAAAGATATATAACGGAATGCTAAAGACTTACTTTTACCAGTTCATGGGGCCTAAGCCTCCAAGGAGAAAAGAGACTTAAATGACTGATGAAGAGATGAAAAAAGTCGCCATTAAAGCCTCTGTCTTTGCTGCTGTTTCAATAGCACTTATGCTGCAAAGATCTGCTACCAAGCACATCATGATCACAGATGCGGCTGGGGCTCCTGTGGACAGAGGAAAAAGCGACAGTGCTTATACACTTTTAATAGATGATAATGTCCCAAAGGGCAAGGAAGATGCACTCATCATTCCTCTTCCAAAGAGTGTAAGCTCAGACAACATCGTGCTGGAAGACCGGTATATGGACCATGAGCTTAGTATCTACATTGACAGCAGGGAAGAGGGATTCTATCTGGATAACCCCATTGTGACAAGTCTGCCCCTTCTTGAGAGTGCAGTTTGTATAAATGAAAATGACACTGGAAGTGTGAGCCTTGATTTTAAGCTGGATGACCTGTATGTGAACGAAAGTGCCCTTACAGAAAACAGCACCATCGAGGTCAGGTTCTTTAAGCCAAAGGATAAGTTTGAGCACGTTGTCGTTGTGGACCCAGCTGGAGGCAGCAGTGATACTGGCGCTTTGGGTAATGGCTATTCTGAAAAAGACGTGACGCTGGATACAGCTCTTTTGCTAAAAACAGTTGCTGGCAAGGATGCTGAACATGATATCAAGCTGTATTTCACAAGGCTGACAGACGAAGACGCCTCTATGGAAAAGAGAAAGGCGCTGATTGAGGACTCTGGAGCAGATCTGTTTGTGGAGCTGTCCTGTGATGGAGTGCAGGATGAGTCCTATAATGGAATGGCTGCCTACTACAACGACAAGTTCTTTTTAAGAAGGCTGTCTAATGCAGAGTTTGCTGATGTGTTGCTGCAGGGATGCGCGCTGGGGACCTCTGGAGAAGTTTTGGGAGTTTTTCCTGAAAAAGAAGACGGGATCCTTGACTTATGCCCTGTACCAGCTACGAGGATCAGCCTTGGCAATGTGTATGGAAACCGGGATAAAGACAGGCTTTCTGATGAGCCATATAAGTCTAAGGCTGCAGAAGGCATCTATAATGGCATTTTGGAAGCGTTTGAGGTGATGGAATGAGAATAGTATTTGCCACAGGCAACAAGGATAAAATGAAGGAAATTCGCAGAATTTTGGGAGATCTTGACGCAGAGATCCTTTCTATGAAGGAAGCTGGCGTTTTTGAGGACGTTGTGGAGGATGGCACCACTTTTTCAGAAAATGCCGCTATCAAGGCATCTGCAATATATAAGCTTCTTGAAGAAAAGGACCCGGAGGCTGCAAAAGAGACAGTGGTTCTTGCTGACGACTCAGGGCTGGAAGTGGATTATCTTGGAGGTGAACCTGGCATTTATTCAGCAAGATATCTTGGAAAAGATACACCTTATACAGAAAAGAACAGGATCATCATCGAAAGATTAAAGGACGCAGAAGGCGAAGAGAGAAGTGCCAGATTCGTTTGTGCCATAGCAGCTTGTCTTCCTGGCGGAAAAATGCTTGGAACACTGGGCAAGATGGAAGGCAGAATAGGATATGAGATAGCAGGTGAGAATGGTTTTGGATACGATCCAATCTTTTTCCTGCCAGAATATGGTAAGACCAGCGCAGAGATATCTGCTGATGAAAAGAATGCTATAAGCCACAGGGGCAAAGCTCTTAGAGAGATGGAAAAGCTCCTGAGGGAGGCTTTTGAGGGTGGTAACAAGTAATGCACAAGTACCTGGTGGTAAGCGATACTCACGGACACGACAAGAATTTTTATGATGTTCTGGATATAGAGGAGCCTCTTGATGGCATAATTCACTGTGGCGATTTCGAGGGCTCTGAGGGTAAGTTCGCCCTGGCAGCAGACTGCCCTGTGTATTTTGTTGCGGGAAATAACGATTTCTTTTCGGACTTAAGCAGAGAGCTTGAATTTACTCTTGATGGTTATAGGGCATTTTTGACCCATGGACATCATTATCTGGTTTCCATGGATCTTGAGAACATCAGAGCAGAAGGCCTTTCAAGAGGAGCTCAAATGGTGTTTTTTGGCCATACCCACAGGCCTGTGGCTAAAGAGGCAGGAGGGGTGTATCTCTTTAATCCCGGAAGCCTTTCGTACCCCAGGCAGGAGGGCAGAAGACCAAGCTATATCATATTGAATATTGATGGGGATGATATTTCCTACGAGATCAAATATTTGTAAAGAAAAAGGCGATTTGTGAAAGTTCACAGATCGTCTTTTTAAGTCTGCGGATAACAGGACTTCCAGATACCTATCTTATTCCCCTTTTCTTAGTGTATATCATGTAATAGATAAGGAACAAAATACTGGTGGTTATCCAGGTGATAGGATAGCTTGCCTCGACCATT
>Ga0256405_10007085_pt1 | contig 17246 bp, 14 predicted proteins | sample RumenRJG_02DNA_FD_189096 | JGI IMG/M metagenome (GOLD analysis project Ga0256405, IMG submission 189096) | Bovine rumen microbial communities from Lethbridge, Alberta, Canada - RJG_02 | ecosystem: Host-associated > Mammals > Digestive system > Stomach > Rumen | place: Canada: Alberta...
GGGTTTCCTTGGACGGAGCCTTTACTGACATGTCTTGTGTGGAGATAGTCACCCATACGTTGGCAGTGGCCTTGCATTCGGACATATAATGTTCAATGGTGAATGGTCAATGTTCAATGAAAGAATATCAGGTGGTTATTGCAGCGGGGTCCCACCTCTTCCCATTCCGAACAGAGAAGTTAAGCCCGCCTGCGCCGATGGTACTGCAATGCAATGCGGGAGAGTAGGAAGCCGCCACTTTTTTAAAAGAAAAGCCTCGAGGATACAATATTCTCGGGGCTTTTTCGTTTATATAAGTGTATGCAGTGGACTGACAGAATACGACAGGTGAAGATAATGCTTGTAGTTATGGCTATTATTATAGCTGTAACTTCCTTGCTAGTGTCTCATTATCTTGTAAAGGATCTTTCAAATGAAGAACGTAACAAGATGGAAACATGGGCAGAAGCTTTACGCGTACTGAGTCATGCTGATGAGACAACTGATCTTTCGCTGGTGCTGAACGTGATGCAGAGTAATAATACAATTCCTGTTGTTGTTATGAATGCTGAGGGTAAGGTAGCTGATTATCGCAATATTGAGTTGAATGCTAAAACAAGGGTTGATTCCCTTGCTTATCTTGTGAAATATGGTCGTAAACTATACCAAGATGGCAGATATATAAAGATATATGTGGGTGACTCTGCCAAGGTTAAGGATTATCAATTGGTATGCTTTGATGAATCGATACTATTGAAACGACTTTCTTCCTATCCTTATTGGCAACTTGGGATTGTCATGATTTTTGTGGTCGTCGCTATATTTGCCCTACTTTCGTCTAAGAAAGCTGAACAGAATAAAGTTTGGGTGGGATTGTCTAAAGAAACAGCTCACCAGCTTGGTACCCCGATATCTAGTCTGATGGCGTGGGTGGAAATTCTTAAAGAGAATCATCCTGAAGATGATCTAATTCCTGAGATGGATAAAGATGTAAAGCGTTTGGAGCGTATTGCTGAACGATTCTCGAAGATAGGCTCCTTGCCTGAGCCTAAAGAGGGTTCTATGAATGAGGTGCTTGAGCATGTGATTGACTACATGGATCGTCGTACGTCGAATAAGGTCGAGATGATACGTGATTTTCCTGCAGAAGATGTGATCGTCAGGATGAATTCCTCACTTTTTGAGTGGGTGATAGAGAATCTCTGCAAAAATGCTGTTGATGCGATGGAGGGTAAGGGCAGATTGTTGCTTACCCTGAAAGCCGAATCCAATCGTGTCATCATCGAAGTGACAGATAATGGAAAAGGTATTCGCAAGAGAGACATCAAAAATGTCTTTACGCCAGGATTTACGACAAAGCAGCGTGGCTGGGGTTTGGGACTCTCGTTAGCTAGGCGTATCGTAGAAGATTATCACAAAGGACGTATATTTGTAAAATCATCAGAAGTAGGAAAGGGCACAACGTTCAGGATAGAGATGCCACGATGAAGGTTGAACCTGTTAAAAGGTGAAAAAACTGCACAATCGTACCCTCTAATGTGTAATATAACCCATTAAGGGTTACGGATTTTGCAGTAAAAATATAAAAAAAACAAATAAGCGCGCCTTAATTGAAAAAAAATATGTAACTTTGCAGCCCGTAAAAGCGTGATTATGTGTAGTTTGGAGTTTTTGAAGATTGATCTGAAGAGTCTGAAGGAAGAGGAGACTTCCTTGGAATTTAACTTGGATGATACCTACTTTGAAGCTTTGGACGATGCTGAAGTGAAGAAGGGTTCTTTGCATGTGTCGGTGTCTATACGCAAGGCTACCGGCTTTTTCGAGCTCTTGTTTCATACTGCAGGCACAGTAATCATCCCTTGTGACCGATGTCTCGATGACATGGATCTGCCGGTGGAAACCGAGAATCGTCTTGTTGTCAAGCTCGGAAGCGAATACTCAGAGGAAGATGATGTCATCGTGGTGCCCGAGAACGAAGGAATACTCGACATGTCGTGGCTCATCTATGAGTTTGTCGCATTGGTCATACCCATCAGGCATGTGCATGCACCTGGCAAATGCAACGCTGCCATGACTAAAACTCTGGAAGAGTTGTCAGCTGACCGAAGCAGCGATGAGGAGTCCAGCCATGAGACAGACCCCCGATGGGAAAAACTGAAGAATTTAAAAGTTTAAGTATTAAAGTTTAAATAATTATGGCACATCCTAAAAGAAGACAGTCAAAGACTCGTACACTCAAGCGTCGTACACACGACAAGGCAGTAGCTCCTACACTGGCAGTATGCCCAAATTGTGGCGCATATTATGTTTATCACACAGTATGTCCCACTTGTGGATACTATCGTGGTAAGGTTGCTATCAAGAAGGAGGACGTAGTAGCTGAATAATGGATAGAATCAACGCGGTAATCACCGGCATTGGTGGCTATGTTCCCGATTATGTCCTCACCAACGAGGAGCTGTCGAGGATGGTAGATACCAACGATGAGTGGATTATGACGCGCGTCGGTATCAAGGAGCGCCGTATCCTTACAGAGGAAGGTCTTGGTACCAGCTATATGGCCCGTAAGGCAGCCAAGCAGCTGATGCAGAAGACTGGTGCTGATCCTGATACCATTGATGCACTGATTGTAGCCACTTCGACGGCGGATTATAAGTTCCCCTCCACAGCATCCATCGTCCTGGGTAAACTGGGATTGAAGAATGCAATGGCATTTGACTTCTGGGGTGCCTGCTGTGGATTTCTCTACTCACTCGACGTTGCTGCGACGATGATTCAGAGCGGGCGTTATAAGAAGATTATCCTAATTGCTGCCGACAAGATGTCGTCGGTGACGGATTATAAGGATCGTTCTACTTGCCCTCTGTTTGGTGATGGTGCTGCAGCCGTGATGCTGGAAGCCACTGAAGAGCAGAATATCGGTGTGATGGATTCCTACCTTCGTACTGACGGTAAGGGACTGCCATTCCTGCACATGAAAGCTGGGGGGTCTGTCTGTCCTCCATCACATTTCACGGTTGATCATCGTCTGCATTACCTCTATCAGGAGGGGCGCACGGTCTTCCGTTATGCAGTGACGAATATGAGTAATGACTGCGTGCTTGTGGCTGAGCGCAATGGACTGAACAAGGATAACATCCAGTGGGTGGTTCCTCATCAGGCCAATATGCGCATCATAGAAGCCGTGGCAAAGCGCCTGGAACTCCCGATGGAGCAGGTGATGGTGAATATCGAGCACTTTGGTAATACCAGTGCGGCGTCGATACCATTGGCCATCTGGGAAAACGAACAGAAATTGAAGAAAGGTGATAATATCATCATCACCGCCTTCGGTGCTGGTTTCGTTCATGGCGCGTCATACCTAAAATGGGCATATGATGGTGGAAAATAAGCATAAAGCCGGATTCGTCAATATCGTTGGAAACCCCAACGTAGGTAAGAGTACGCTCATGAACCAATTGGTTGGTGAGCGTATTTCTATTGCCACGTTCAAGGCTCAGACCACGCGGCATCGTATCATGGGTATCGTCAATACCCCTGAGATGCAGATCGTTTTCTCAGATACGCCAGGTGTCCTGAAGCCGAATTATAAGCTCCAGGAATCGATGCTCGCTTTCTCGGAATCGGCACTGCAGGATGCAGATGTGCTGCTCTATGTGACGGATGTCGTAGAGAATCCCGAGAAGAACATGGACTTTCTTGAGAAGGTGCAGCAGATGACGATTCCCGTGCTTTTGCTGATAAACAAGATCGATAGCCTCACCCCAGACCCCTCTCCAAGTAAAGAGGGGAGTAGCCAGTCAAAACTTACTACTATCGTGGAGAAGTGGCACACATTGTTGCCGAATGCCGAGATTCTGCCTATCTCTGCCAAGAATAAGTTTGGTGTCGATCTTCTGTTGAAGCGCATTCAGGAGCTCCTGCCTGAGAGCCCTGCCTTCTTCGATAAGGATCAGCTGACAGACAAGCCTGCGCGCTTCTTCGTCTCTGAGATTATCCGCGAGAAGATCCTGCTCTATTACGATAAGGAGATACCCTATGCCGTTGAGGTGCGTGTAGAGCGTTTTAAGGAGGATGACAAACATATCCATATCAATGCCGTAATCTATGTGGAGCGCGACTCCCAGAAGGGCATTATCATTGGTCATCAGGGTGTGGCCTTGAAGAAGGTGAGCACCGAGGCCCGTAAGTCGCTGGAGAAATTCTTCGGCAAGCCTATCTATCTGGAGATCTTTGTAAAGGTCGATAAAGACTGGCGTTCATCACAGCGTGAACTGGATGCCTTCGGCTATAATCCAGAATAGGAAGTAAGATTAAGAATCACTTTATATATTTGAAGGAGGAGTTATTCATGGGAAATTTAGTAGCAATAGTAGGAAGACCCAACGTTGGAAAGTCGACGCTTTTCAATCGTCTGACGAAGTCACGCCAGGCGATTGTGAGTGACCAGGCTGGTACCACCCGCGACCGCCAGTATGGCAAGTGTGAGTGGAATGGCCAGGAGTTTTCTGTCGTAGATACTGGCGGATGGGTGGTTAATTCCGACGATATATTTGAAGAGGAGATCCGTAAGCAGGTTATCATAGCCACTGAGGAAGCTGATCTGGTGCTGTTCCTTTGTGACATCAATAATGGTGTGACAGGCTGGGATATGGATGTAGCGCAGATTCTGCGTCGTGCCAAACTGCCTGTTATCCTGGTGGCCAATAAGGCTGATGACGGCAAGGATCTCTATGATCAGTATGAGTTTTATAAGTTAGGGCTGGGTGATCCGTACCCTGTCAGTGCAGCTACTGGCAGCGGCACTGGTGATCTGCTCGATAAGGTGTTGGAGATGCTGCCTGAGAAGGCGAAGGATGATTTGGAGGAAGGTATTCCCCGCTTTGCGGTAGTAGGCCGTCCTAATGCCGGAAAGTCGAGTATTATCAATGCCTTCATTGGCGAAGAGCGTAATATCGTGACGGAAATAGCCGGAACGACGCGTGACAGTATCTATACGCGTTACGACAAGTTCGGCTTTGATTTCTATTTGGTAGATACCGCTGGTATCCGTCGCAAGAACAAGGTGACTGAGGATCTCGAGTTCTATAGTGTGATGCGTTCTATCCGTGCCATTGAAAACAGCGATGTATGTATTCTGATGCTCGATGCCACCCGTGGTATTGAGGCACAGGACATGAATATCTTCCAACTGATCCAGAAGAACAATAAATCGCTGGTGGTTGTCGTGAATAAATGGGATCTGGTAGAGGATAAGTCACAGGTGGTGATAGATACCTTCACCAATGCCATTCGTGAGCGTATGGCACCGTTTGTGGATTTTCCCATCATCTTCGCATCAGCTCTCACAAAACAGCGTATCTTCAAGGTGCTGGAGACAGCCAAGCAGGTTTACCTGAATCGTAAGGCGAAGATTGGTACCTCGAAACTCAATGAGGTGATGTTGCCGCTGATTGAGGCTTTCCCGCCTCCTTCGGTAAAAGGCAAGTATATTAAGATTAAGTATGTGGCACAGGTTCCCGATACACAGATACCTACTTTTGTGTTCTATGCCAATCTGCCGCAGTATGTGAAAGAGCCCTACAAGCGTTTCCTTGAGAATAAGATTCGGGAGAACTGGACGCTCACAGGCTCGCCTATCAATGTTTTTATCCGTCAGAAGTGATGAAGCGATCCAGGGGTATAGTGGTATTGATGCTGGCAGGCTTATGGTTGTCTGCCTTTATCGGTTGTTCGCAGCCTACCCCTGAGGAACTGGCTTCTCTGGCAGCTAAGGGCTATTACGACCACCTGATTCGTGGTGAATATGAGCATTTTCTGGAGGGGCTGGATGAACGTCCCAATATAGATAGCGCTGATTATCGCTCTCAGTTGCTCGATTGCTACGCACAGTTTGTGGCCCAACAGGAGAACGACCATCGGGGTATCCTCGAGGTGCGTGTCTCCAATGCCAAAACGGATACGATACAAAAATATACCAATGTGTTCCTGGTGCTTTGCTATGGCGATTCCACAAACGAGGAAATTGTCGTGCCGATGGTTGAGCGCAAAGGGCGTTGGCGGATGAAATAGAGTTTAATGTAAAAAGGTGAAATAATGAAAAGAAGTCTGATTCTTTTGGTAATTGCCTTGATGGTGATCCCTGCGAAGGCTCAATATTATCCTTCTCAGAGTATAGAAAAGCCTGTGAGGCCGATGGATCCTTATTGGCATACAGGTAATCTGTTCCAGCATCTGGATGTTGCGCTGAGTCTGGGCACGTCTGGCATAGGTATCGAAGTGGCATCTCCAATTTGTAAATATGCCCAGGTGCGTGTAGGCTACGAGCTTATGCCCCATTTCAAGAAGCATAAAGGACATGATGTACTTGTTGGCGGTCAGACGTCCCACCAGTATGATGATAAAGGATACCGTAAAGAGACGAATTACGATAAGGCTAGAGATCTGATGTGGAGAGAGGATGGTCTTGATATGTATGATCATGTCAATTTCACGGGTCGTTTTACCATGCAGAATTTTAAGTTTCTGGTGGATGTGTTCCCCTTGGCAGACAACAAGAAACTTCACCTTACCGTTGGTTTCTACTGGGGACCATCGGAGATTGCCGACTTCAAGAACGATAGTGGCTATGATGGAACTGTGGCTTGTATCACAGCCTATAACACGAAGTATACCAATGCTTCACCGGATGATGTAATTAAGGAATACGGCCCTGCAGGCGTTAATGGTGGTGTTTTTAAGAACGACATCAAGGATGCCAGCGGCAAAGTGATTCACAAGGCAGGAAGCAACTATCTGTTGACTGGTGGCAATAAGGGCACGATTAATGTTGCTGTTAAGACGAATAGTATCAAACCATATCTCGGTGTCGGCTATGCCTCGATATTCACCAAGAAGCGCCCTGATATCAAGTGGGCAGTCACTGGTGGCGTGATGTTCTGGGGCGGTACACCGTCGATGTACACCCCAGATGGCATTAATATGACCAAGGATTTGAATAATGAAGGTTGGAGTACTGTCAGTCTGCTTTCAAAACTACAGGTTTATCCTACCATCGGCTTCCGTGTAATCAAGAATATATTTTAATTGAAATAACTACTAAATAGAATAGAAAATGAAAAGAATCATTTGTGTCATGGCCCTGTCTGGCATAAGCCTGGCAGGTTTTGCCCAGACAGACTCAATTACTCCTCTTCGCATTCTGAATGAAGACAACACCAAGGTGAAGGCCGACTATATCCCAGTCACCCAGTATTGGAAGGAGCACAATATCTTCCAGCATCTGGATTTGTCTCTTACGGCTGGTACCACGGGTATCGGCTTCGATGTGGCCTCTCCTGTCACCGAGTGGGCGCAGGTACGTGCCGGCTATGAGTTCATGCCGCGTTTCTCCAAACGTATGAAGTTTGATCTGACGATTGGTGGGCGCCCTGCCCGTAGTTATGATGCTGATGGTAATCGTCAGGAGACTACTTTCGACAGGATGTCGGAGTTTCTCTATCAGTTCACTGGCTATGATGTCGATGACCATGTAGACATGATTGGTAAGCCGACGATAAACAACTTCAAGTTCCTGGTGGATGTGTTCCCCTTCAAGCAAAACAGACATTGGCACTTTACAGCGGGTTTCTATTGGGGACCATCACAGTTTGCCTATGCTGAGAATGCAGTTGAGTCGGCTGTATCGCTTGTTTCTGTAGGTATCTATAACCGCATGTACGAGAAGGCTGTTGCGGACGAACCGCTATTTGATTTGGAAAGCATGGGCTTTGATGGTATGGATTATCAACCGGAATACATGGATAAGATCTATAAGAAGATTATAGGCTTTGGACGTCTTGGCTTTGCGGTGGGAGAGTTCAATGGTGCCTTTGGTGTAGATAAATATGGCAAGTACCATCAGATTTCGGCAGATCATTATAGCTATGATGAAGCAGGAAAGATTGTCTTTGACGAAGAGACCATGGCTGCCTACAATACGTTGTTTGCCCCTGGTGATGCTTATATCGTTGAGCCTGATGATCGTGGTGTTGTCAGCGTATCTGCCAAGTCTAATTCCTTCAAGCCTTATCTCGGCTTCGGATACAGCGGTCGTCTGGTGAAGAACCGTGACGATTGGAAGGTGTCATTCGATTGCGGTGCGATGTTCTGGGGTGGTACACCAGATGTCTATGTCAACGATGGTATTAACCTTACTAAGGACGTTAAGAATGTCAAGGGACAGGTTGGTAGCTATGTTGATGTGTTTAATGCCTTCAAAATTTTTCCTGTTTTGAGCGTTCGTTTTACGAAGAATTTATTCTGATTCAGTAAGTATATGAAAAATCCCTCCAGACGCGCGTCTGGAGGGATTTTTTATTGCTGTATATTTCGTAAGTATATTACTTAATAACGACTTTCTTACCGTCCTTGATGTAAACACCAGCCTTAGGTGTTACACCGTCTGGCAGACGAACACCTGTCAGGGTGTAGATACCCTCAGCAGCCGAATTCTTCTCCTCTGCCTTGATGGTAACAATTCCTGTACCGTCTTCTGTCATTACGTCAGCAGCACCCTCTATAGGAAGATAGGCTTTGTTTGCCTGGAGATATTTGCCTTCTACAAGCTCATCTGCCGATGCCTTGACAAATGCAAGTTTATCACCGCTCGTACCAAGAACGCGCATCTCTGTAGGATCATACATTTTTGCATTGAAATGCTTCTTGAGCGTCAGAGAGCAGTATACACCTCTCAGCATATTATCTGAAGGTTCTGCACCACCATTGGTCACAGGAAGGATTTTATTGTCTTCAGGATTCTCTGAATTACATTTGATAATGACTGCCATGGTGGCAGGGATTGTCTCTCCTTCAAACTCCTTAAGACTGATCTTAGAACCTTCGGCATAGTCAATGTAGTAAGCTTTCATACCGCTTGAAGCGAGTTTGAAGGCGAAGCCTGCATAGATTGTACCATAATAACCGTCAGCAGTCTTAATGTCAGGCTCAATACCTAGATAACCGCTGCCATTGTCTACGGGGATAGCATACCAATATGAGGTAGCTTCTGATTTGTTTCTCAAGAAATCTTCATCTTTGTCAGTATCTGTACCATCAGCAATATCCAGAGAGATGCCTTGGTATTTATCTGATTTTGCCTTATAAGAACCGTCACTTTGGGGTATCAGAATGATGTAGAGGCGTTGTTTCGAAATTTTATAGAGGCTTGTTCCTTGACCTTCAAGGTCGTATTTGTTGTCGCCCATGCTTCTTACATATATGATAGTGGCCGGATTTGCTTCAACTCTCTCCCAGCTTTTAATCGTTCTGATGCCTGCCATGTCGACGTTAGCCGTTGTAGTTTTTACTTCGTAGTTGTTGGGGTCGTTATCCGAAATACTAATATATCTGCCGGTTACTTTATTCTGCACGCGATAGAAACCATCAGCAATTTGTGCACTGGCGGTCATAGCGCAGAAAGCAGCCAAGGCAAATGTCGTAATAATCTTCTTCATGTTCATTTTTTAATGTTAGTGTGTTATGGAAAAAAAGCCCGGTCCCAATATTGGGGCTGGGCTTTTGAAGTTTTATCTTAATCGTTTGATTACTCAGCGATACAGATTGTTACACGGTTGCTGTCGTTGTCAGCGAACGGCTGAACGCGAGCACCCTTGCTGTCATAGCTGATGCGGTCAGCAGGAATACCATACTTATCGGTAAGCATCTTCACAACTGCGTCAGCACGCTGTGCAGCGAGGCGGTCGTTAATCTTGTCATTACCAGTACCAGCGTCAGCATAACCTGTTACCTGAACCTTAGCACCCTGGTTAGCACGGAGGTAGTCAACAACGTCTCTTACCTTCTGCTCCTCAGTCTCACGGATGTTGTACTTGTTAATCAGGAAGAAGATGTCACGACGGAGCGGCTCAACAGCGGGCTCTGGGCATGGTGCCTCAACAATCTTCTCAACGATCTTCTCAACATACTTGATCTCGGGCTCTGGATCGGGGATGAAGCGAGTAGAGTAGGTTGGACCGAAAGCGTACTTCAGACCCAGAAGGGCATTGAAATACATATCGGCATTACCAGCCTTCTTGAAATTGTACTTGTCGCTCAGTACGTTTGCATTAACCTCAAGACCGATGCTAACCTGATCGGTGATGCGATAGTCAGCTGTCAGACCGATTGAACCGAACAGCAGAGCTGCAGACTTATTCTCGTAGGTCAGATCCTCAGCACAACGTGAACCAAACTTGTTAGCAAGAATGTTTCTGTTTGTTTCTGCATCATCACACTTTCCGCGGAAGTTCAGACCAGCACCGATGAAAGCACCGAAATCAACTTTGCGGTTAGGATTGATACCCGCAATGATGTTTGAGAGGTTGAATGTCAGGTCAAGAGCAGGAGCAAAATATGTGAACTTATATTTGCTAAGTCCTGCATTTGCTACAGCTGCATTATCGCTCTGATCCCAACCACCGCGACTCTGCCAAGCGTTGAGGGCTAAGCGAGCGCCAAGGGCCTTATTGAAATTGTAACCAATTGCGCCCTGAACAGTGGGAGAAATAAGGTCACCAAATTTGGTCTCACCAACAGTGTACTGTGCACCTCCTTGAATCTGGAAGTACCAGTGCGGCTCGAAGACGTATTCAGTCGTGCCTTTCTGCTCCTGAGCAGATGCTGAGAGCACGCCCATCAGCATCAGGCAAGACAATATTGCTTTCTTCATTTTCATATTCTGTTTTTTTCTGTTTTTGTTCTCGAATGTTAATTACTCACGCGCACCTTATTACTCTACGGTGATATCGTACTTCTTGGTTACTACATAGCCATAGTAGTCCATGCAGCTCAGGATGATGGTATAGTCACCAGCCTTTGTGAGGTCGAGGGTCTGCAGCTGATTGTTACCAGGAACAGTTGCACTATAAATAATCTTACCGCTAGCGTCCTTAACAGCGATGTACTTCTCGTATGGAGGAACAATGCGCTCCTTAGTTGCAGAAGTCATGTTAATCACCATGTAACCAGCATTAACTGTTGTACCAGGAACCAAACGCTTGATACCGTCTGTTGTGTCGTACAGGATGATAGGAGCTACGGCACGTGTCAGAGCGTGCTTCTTCATTGCTGCAACATACTTGTTAGAGAGGCGCTCTACGAAGTTGCTGAAGCGATCTGCAACTTTGTCACCCATGTTAGCAAGTGAACCACCTGCAGTATTGTTGACAGCTTCGCTCAGGTCGATATCAGTCAGACCATCTTTCAGAGCCTGGTTAATCTGAGCATATAAAGCTTCATCAATAGTAACCTCATTTGCAGTTGTTATGCCAGTTGCGAAACCAGCAGGGCCAACGAGGATATACTTGTCGTCACCAGCCTTCAACTCAGGAATGGTAATTGTGATTGTTCCGAGCTCTACGGTAGGCATAGCCTTATTGATGATCTTAGCGAGCTTAGCAGCAATGCGGTCTACGAGATCCATGTCAACGCCCTTAGCATTCTTCTCCAAGTTCCAGAAGCTGTTGTATGACAGAGGTGATACAGCAGTCAGCATAACGTCGAGGTCAGCATCCTGGAAACGAACAGATGCTTCGTCAACAGCCTGAGTCATAACGAGACGCTGAGGAGCGTAAGTAGGATTCTCGGGGAAACGGTTGTCACCGCTCATGTTACCACTGAAGATGTTCTCAACGAGCTTAACAGCCTCCTTAGCAACAGAAATTACTGTAGCCTGAGTACCCTTTGCAGCCTTCACGTTCTCAACAGCCTGCTTAATCTCATCCTTGATGGCCTTGTAGTCCACATGGTTTCTGAGATTAAATTTGCACTTCTCTAGGTATTCAGCATCGATAGTAGCGTCAGCCTCATAGAAACCGAGATCTGTCTCTGCCTCATTAGAACCGAGGACATCGCTCTTGTAGATACCCCACTGAATTTGGTATCCAGAAGGCTGTACATTCTCGAAATAAACAGGAGCAACTGTACCATCACTACCCTCCAGAGTGAGCGTCCAATCCTTGATGTTGAATGTGCTCTTGTCCATAGAGTTAGCAGTGAAGAAGAACTTACCGGCATTGCCGTTGGGCTTTGTGATGTAGTCTTCGTTGAGTTCAATGAACTTAGCACCAGCGATATCAGAAGCATCCAGATAACCACCATCGGGGTCAACATTGTAGTCCTTACCTGCTACGGGGAACTTCTCGATGTAGGTCTGGTTGTCACCAAAGAGAGCAGCCAGCATCTTAACGTTCACACCAGGAAGATTGATTGTACCGATGGCATCGTTAACAGTCTGGTTAACGGCGATTTCAGTAACCATTCCTTTAGAGAGAAATTCTGCAATCTTGTCGGTAACTGCCTCAACAAGTGTCAGACGAGCATCGATAGCAGCCATGTCATTCTTCAAGTTGTCAACGTCAGCAGAAAGCGTAGCAATCTGAGACTCGACAGCTGCCAGACGGCCCTTCAGGTCATTTACGTCGCTCTGAAGCTCTGCAATCTGACCCTTGATAGTTGTAACGTCAGCCTTCGTGTTATTCAACTCAGACTGAAGAGTACTAATCTGACCCTCCAGAGTAGCGATACGACCAGAGAGTTCGTTCTTGTCCTTAGTAAGTTGATCATACACGCCAACCAGCTGGTCGTCTACGTTGTCCTTACAAGAAACAAATGATGTTGTGGCGGCAAAAAGCATTGCTACCAACAGAATACCATTAATAATTTTCTTTTTCATTTGAACTTAAAAATTATAATTAAACAATTAAACTTATGATATGTCTATGCATTAATTTATATAAATCGGTGACAAAAGTAGGCATTATTTTCTAATTATGCAAGAAAAATTTAATTTTTTTTAAAAAAAACGTCAATTTTCTGTCGAAATCACCCTTCTCGGGCAATTTTTGCATAGAAAATGCACACTTTTTGGGTTTTGTGCGCCTGACAGGACTCGAACCTGCACGTCGTGAGACACCAGATCCTAAGTCTGACGCGTCTACCAATTCCGCCACAGGCGCATTCCACCATGCTTTTTACCGGCTTTTACACCTTAAGCGGTTGCAAAGTTACGAATATTTTTTCATTCTGCCAAAATTTTTCGGGCAAATTCTATAATAGTGTCAATTCCTTGACGGAAATCTGCCTCTGTGATGTCGACTTTGTAGTCTGGGGCGATTCCAAACTCCGTCTGCTGGCGGTTACGGTCGTATGATGGACAGGCAGAGAAGCGCACTGTCCACCCGTTGGGCAGGTTGGAAGTAAAGGGCAAGCCTGCGCCGCCACCTGTCTGATCGCCTACGGTCGTCACGTTTGGAAAGCATTTCATGCATTTCACGAAGTCGTTGGCGGCGCTGTAGACCTCACGGTTGGTCAGCACCACCACTTTCTTATGCCATCTCAGGTTGGATGAGGGCTCGAGATACTCGGGCTCCAAGTCCGAGAAGTCGTTATGCCCCTTACCCGTCTTGTGCTGGATATAGCCCGTGAGGGTCTTCTCCTGGCAGAAACGTGCCGCCAGTTTCTGGGCAGACGTCAGATTGCCGCCGCCATTGCCGCGGATGTCGATGATCAGTCCGTTGCAGAACAGCATATAGCGGATGACCTCGTCGAGGTTGCCTTCACCGAAGTCGTTCATGAAGCTGCCTATATATAGGTAGCCGATGTTGTCGTCGAGTATCTTGTAGTTGATGGACGAGGCGATGCGGTAGTCGGTGCCGAGGTAACGGCGCTGCAGGGTGTCGCTGAAGTTGGTGGGGTAGTCCTCATGCCATTTCCAATAGCGGCCGTAGTCGAATGAGGTGCTCAGGTTCACGTGGCCGTCGCGCAACTCACTCAGCATCTCTGTCAGAATCTCGAAGAGCTGGTAGTTGTTGATGTCATCGTTCGCGCGTACCTTATATATATTATATACGTTTTGCCAGTCGAGTCCGTAAGCTTCATGCTTGTAATCGAAGAAGCAGTAGCGCTCGTCGATGATCTTCCACAGCGCCTCGAAGTTGCCCTCGGGGGTGTTGGGGTATTCCTTTTCATCTACACAAGAGGTGAAAAGCGCTAGGATGCTTATGATGAGTAGGAGATGTTTTTTCATAGACTACGGGCGATGCCAAGCAGCAGGCGGTGGGTGTACACGTGCTGCTTGAGGTTATTGACGGCGGCCTGCTGGTAGTTGCCCAGATAGCCGATGCGGATATTCCACTTCTTGCCCGTGCGCCATTCCAGCGTGAGCAGCTGTCGGAAGGTGGGGGTGCTGATGAAAGTGGTGGGTACCACGTTATGGTCGTAGTTGCCAAGAGAGAAGATCTCGTAATATGACTGCCCGTAGTTCGGACTGAACATCACGCCCACCAGCGGCAGGTTCAGCTCGTAGCGCAGGCTGAAGTGCTGTTTCCAGAGCGGGAAGTGGTAGGTGGCCACGCCCGAGGGCATCAGGTTCAGCGCCAGTCGTGCCTGGGCGGGGTTGTTTGAGGTCGATGTGTGGTAGATAAAGCCGATGGTGCCGTTGACGAGACCGCCTGCCTGCAGCTTCAGTCTGTCATCGAAGAGCCGCCACTGGCGGTAGCGCCCCCAATAGAGGTTGTAGCCGCCCTCCAGTTCACTGGTTTTCTCGCTGCGGTCTTCTGTGGCAGAGAGGTTTATTTCATGTTCGATGATGTTGCCCCATTGCTTCTCGGGTTTCTCGCGCTCGCGTATATATAAATAGGTGAGGCCGGTACCTGAGAATTTCTCCTGGGAGATGTAGGTGTCGAGGATGGAGGTGGCGCCGATGCCGAAGAGGTTTGCCGAGGTGGATTCTTGGGCGGAGACGGGGAGGGCAAAGAGAAGGAGGGCAGATAATATGAGGGGATTATGGCTCTTCATCGTCGAATAGTCTTAATTGTCCTGTCAGTTCGTCGCGCACCTGCTGCTCACTCTTGCCGGCATCGGGGTCGAGGTCTTCCTCTTCCTCATCGTCGGGGGCATCCTGCGTCTCTGGTTCTTCAGGGAAACGGGTAGGCTCCAGTTCGGTGACGGCCTCGAGGGCAAAGGTTGTCAGGCGCTTGCCCTTGGCCTTGTAGCCCTTGACGGTGATAAACTGTTCTGCATCAATCTCTTCCTGTCCGCGGAAAGCATCTGCACCGCCATAGGTGATCTGGATGCGGGGATAGGGGGTATCCGTGAGTAGAATCAGCTGTGAGGAGGGGTTCTCCGACAGCCAGTTCTGCTTCTTCTTCGAGGCATCCATCAGGAAGCGTTTCAGATATGGATATCCTTGATTGTCAGCGTCATAGAGGATGGCGGTCCACACCTTGTCAGCTTCGTATTTCTCGATGCGCAGGATGTTGGGTTCGAAGTGATTGCTGTCGTCGAAATTCGTCAGATAGTAGTCGCCGTTATCCAAGACGACGAGGATCTGGTCGCCGTCGAAGAATTCGCCCAGGAGGGTGCCGTGCTCGTCGTAGTTCAGACGGTGCACATCCGGGTCGTACCATACTTTTCTTCCGCCGAGGGTAGAATGTCCGTGGCTCTTGAGTCCGATGCGGTGGATGGTGTTCTTGGTCAGGAGGTTACCCTTCGAGGCACGCCCCTTGATGATCACCTCCGAGAAGTCTTTCTCGATGAAGATCTTCTTGAGCTTGGGGTTAGGATCGAGCGTCACCTTGATGATTTCTGCCTCACCGTTGGGATTGGCGGTGAAGTACATCACCCTCGAGCCCTCTGTGCCCTGGGTGAGGTCGTATTCCTTGTCGCGCGTCATACTCGTCACATTGAAGCGCTTGATGAAGTACGGGCCTTTCCTGCCGTCGCGATACACCACATTATAGATGGTGCGCGAATCGTTTTTCTTGAACACGTTGAGGTAGAGCACGTTCTTACCCACGAAGAGCTTCTCGGCCATGCGCACAATCTTGTATTTACCGTCCTTGTAGAAAATGATGACATCATCGAGGTCGGAGCAGTTGCATACAAACTCGTCTTTCTTCAGTCCCGTGCCGATGAAACCGTCTGCGCGATTGATATAGAGCTTTTGGTTCGCTTCTGCCACCTTCGAGGCTTCGATGGTGTCGAAATTGCGGATCTCCGTCAGTCGCGGGTGGTCCTTGCCGTATTTGTCCTTCAGGAACTGGAACCAGTTGGTGGTGACCTCGGTGAGGTTTGCCAGGTCGCGGTCTATTTCCTCGATCTCTGCCTTCAGACGGGCCATGAACTCGTCGGCCTTGTCCTTGTTGAACTTCAGGATGCGCTGCATCTTGATTTCCAGCAGTTTCAGGATATCGTCCTTCGTCACCTCACGGATCAGGGTGGGGTAGTAGGGCGTCAGTCGTTCGTCGATATGTTCGCAGACGGCATCGACATTGGGGGCCTGCTCGAATTTCTTGTCCTTATAGATTCGCTCTTCGATGAAGATCTTCTCCAATGAGAGGAAATGCAGTTGTTCCAGGAGTTCGTTCTTGCGGATTTCGAGTTCCTGGCGGATAAGGTCTTTGGTGCGGTCTGTGGAGTGGCGGAGCACGTCGCTCACCGTGAGGAACTGCGGTTTGTTGTCCTCGATCACACAACAGTTGGGTGAGATGTTGATCTCGCAGTCGGTGAAGGCATAGAGGGCATCGATAGTCTTGTCGCTGGAGACGCCCGGAGCCAGGTGTACCTGAATCTCCACGTCGGCAGCCGTGAGGTCTTCCACCTTACGGGCCTTGATCTTGCCTTTCTCGATGGCCTTCACGATGCTGTCCTGTAGTGTCTCGGAGGTCTTTGAGAAGGGTATCTCGCGGATGACGAGCGTCTTCTGGTCTATCTTCTCGATCTTCGCACGTACCTTCAGCACACCGCCACGCTGGCCGTCGTTATATTTCGAAACGTCTATGCTACCAGCAGTGGGAAAGTCGGGATAGAGTTGGAAAGGCTGGTCGTGGAGGTAGGCAATGGCGGCATCACAGATCTCGCAGAAGTTATGTGGCAGGATCTTCGAGGAGAGGCCTACAGCGATACCCTCGGCACCCTGTGCCAGCAGCAGGGGGAACTTTACTGGCAGCGTGATAGGCTCCTTGTTGCGGCCGTCGTATGACATCTTCCATTCCGTGGTCTTGGGGTTGAACACGGTGTCGAGGGCGAATTTTGAAAGGCGTGCCTCGATGTATCGCGGTGCGGCTGCCGAGGAACCAGTGAGGATGTTACCCCAGTTTCCCTGTGTGTCGATGAGCAGGTCTTTCTGTCCCATCTGCACAAGGGCATCGCCGATGGAGGCATCGCCGTGGGGGTGGAACTGCATGGTGTGTCCCACGATGTTCGCCACCTTATTATAACGGCCGTCG
>Ga0256405_10007086_pt1 | contig 17241 bp, 12 predicted proteins | sample RumenRJG_02DNA_FD_189096 | JGI IMG/M metagenome (GOLD analysis project Ga0256405, IMG submission 189096) | Bovine rumen microbial communities from Lethbridge, Alberta, Canada - RJG_02 | ecosystem: Host-associated > Mammals > Digestive system > Stomach > Rumen | place: Canada: Alberta...
CGCAGGAAAAATGGAGAAAGATACGGCCAAAGCCGAGACTATCTACCTGTTTGAGAAACTGGGCAAATATGCAGCGAAACGTGCCCCTGAGGCAGAGGCTGTTCATGAGTATGTAGAGGCTCACAAAAAATACCCCATTATAGTTTGCGGCGACTTCAACGACAACCCCATTTCGTACTCTCATCGCACTATCGCGAAGGGGTTAACAGACTGCTATGAGGCCACTGGAAAAGGCATCGGTTTGTCATATAATCAGAAAGGTTTTTATGTGCGTATAGACAACATTTTGGTGTCAAGTCACTTTGAGCCATATAACTGCCGAATTGACAATAAAATGGACGCAAGTGACCATTATCCCATCATTTGTACCCTAAAAATGAAAGATAATCCTTAAAATTCTAACGAATTTTGCCAATAAATTTTTCCTTGTGAAAAAAAAAGCCTATATTTGCACGCTATTTTATACGCGAACAAAATAAATTATAAATATACAACAATTAAAATCAAAATGCAAAACAAAGGAATTGTAAAATTTATCGCAGTGCTTTTGGTTCTCGTGTGCTGCTTCTACCTTTCCTTCTCGTTCGTAACACGCCATTACGAAAGTAAGGCTGCTGCTATGGGCGAAGAGGCAGGTGCGGAGTACCTCGATTCAATCAACAACGAGAAGGTGTACATGGGCATCTATTCTCTTAAGCAGTGCCGTGAGATGGAGATTGGCCTGGGTCTTGACCTGAAAGGCGGTATGAACGTAATTCTTGAGGTATCAGTACCTGATGTGGTTGACGTACTTGCTGACCACAAGACCGATGCCGCCTACAAGAAGGCAATGGAGCTGGCCAAGAAAGAAGAGGAGACAAGTCAGAACGACTTCATTTCACTTTTCGTTAAGTATTGGAAACAGGAGGGTAACGGACGTCCTCTGGCTGCAATCTTTGCTACTCAGCAGATGAAGGGCAAGGTTAGCACATCATCAAGCGACTCAGAGGTTGAGAACGCTTTGCGTGCTGAGGTTCAGAGTGCCGTTGACAACTCATTCAATGTAGTTCGTAACCGTATCGATAAGTTCGGCGTTGTTCAGCCAAACATCCAGAAGCTTGAGGGCCAGAGCGGCCGTATCATGGTAGAGATGCCTGGTATCAAGGAGCCTGAGCGTGTTCGTAAGCTCCTCCAGGGTTCAGCTAACCTCGAGTTCTGGGAGACCTACAACTCACAGGAGGTTACTCCTCTGCTCTCTCAGCTCAACCAGCGTTGGGCAGCTCAGGGCGGCGAGGTTGTTGCTGACACTGCTGCTGTTGACAGCGTAGCTACCGCAGAGGTTGCTGATACAGCTAAGGCTGCTACTGGCGATCTGGCTGCTAAGCTGGCTAAGAAGGACGGTGCTAAGGACAACAAGGCTCTCGAGCAGGCTAAGAAGCAGAACCCTCTGTTCTCTATCTTCCAGCCTACACAGGGCAACTCGCTGGCTGTAGTTGGTTATGCTAACGCTCGCGATACTGCTGAGATCAACAAGATGATCTACTCTGAACTGGCAAGCCGCATCTTCCCTGCTGAACTGAAGCTCCGCTGGGGTGCTCAGCCTGAGGATTTCGGAGGTCAGAATACTAAGGGCGACATCTTCGAGCTCTACGCTCTGAAGGTTACAGAGCCTTCTGGCCGTGCTCCTTTGGAGGGTGATGTTATCACCAGCGCCAAGGACGACTTTGACCAGATGGGTCACCCCTCTGTATCAATGCAGATGAACTCTGACGGTGCTCGTCGTTGGAGCCAGATTACCAAGCAGAACATCGGTAAGGCCGTAGCTATCGTGCTCGACGATGCCGTTTACTCTGCTCCACGTATCCTCACTCAGATTGACGGTGGTAACTCTCAGATCACTGGTAACTTCACTATCGAGGCTACTAAGGACCTTGCTAACACTCTGAACTCAGGTAAGATGCCTGCTCCTACCCGTATCGTACAGGAGGAGGTTGTTGGTCCTTCACTCGGTGCTCAGTCTATCCAGCAGGGTATCATTTCGTTCATCGTTGCTTTCGTGCTGCTGATGATTTACATGATCATGCTTTACGGCTTTGTTCCTGGTATCCTTTCAGATATCGCACTGCTGTTCAACCTGTTCTTCACTCTGGGTATTCTTACATCGTTCCAGGCCGCCCTTACCATGCCTGGTATCGCCGGTATCGTACTTACTCTGGGTACTGCAGTTGATGCTAACGTGCTTATCTACGAGCGTATTAAGGAAGAGCTGAAGAAGGGTCTTGGTGTTAAGGAGGCTCTGAACAAGGGTTACTCTAACGCTTTCAGCGCTATCTTCGACTCTAACTTCACTTCATTGATTACTGGTATCATTCTGCTCTACTTCGGTACAGGTCCTGTTAAGGGCTTCGCTACCACATGGATCATTGGTATCGTTATCTCATTCTTTACAGCCGTTTACCTTACTCGTGTGGTTTACGATTACATGCTGAGCAAGGATAAGTGGACTAACCTCACCTTCGTAACTGGTTACTCTAAGAACCTGATGCAGAACGCTAAGTTCAACTTCATGGGTGCCTACAAGAAGACTTATGCTCTTTGGGCTGCTGTAGCAGTAGTTTGCATTGGTTCGTTCTTTGTACGTGGTCTTAGCCAGAGCATCGACTTCACTGGTGGTCGTAACTATGTTGTAACACTCGACAAGCAGACTCCTGTTGAGGAGGTTCGTAAGGCTATGGCTGGTGCATTCATCAACACTATTGGTGAGAAAGCTCAGCAGGAGGCAAACACCTCTGTTATCGCTCTGGGTACTGATGGTAAGACCGTTCGTATCTCTACCAACTGGGATATCGAGAGCAACAATCCTGAGGTTGACGACAAGGCAGAGACCATTTTGTTCCAGGCTCTGAAGAAGGCCGGTCTCGTTAGTCAGGAGAGCGTTGATAAGTTCAAGAATCCTGATGTTCGTGAGGGTGGCTCAATCATCAGCTCTGCTAAGGTAGGTCCTTCAGTAGCTAAGGATATCACTCATGGTGCTATCATCAGCGTATGTATCGCTCTGATTGCCATCTTCCTCTACATCCTGCTGCGTTTCCGCAACCTCGCATTCTCTGTAGGTGCTGTTGTGGCTCTGGCTCTCGACGCTCTGCTCGTTATCGGTGTTTACTCACTGTGCTGGGGTTGGGTTCCAATGTCGCTCGAGATCGACCAGGTATTCATTGGTGCTATCCTGACCGTTATCGGTTACTCTATCAACGATAAGGTGGTAGTATTCGACCGTATCCGTGAGAACCTCGGTCTGTATGGCAAGCGCGACCGTCAGCAGTTGTTCAACGACTCACTGAACCAGACACTGGCTCGTACCATCAACACCTCTGTAACCACACTGATCGTGCTGTTGGCTATCTTCATCCTTGGTGGTGATAGCATCCGTTCGTTCTCTCTGGCTATGATCCTTGGTGTTGTATTCGGAACTCTCAGTTCACTGTTCATCGCTGCTCCTACAGCATTCCTGTGGATGGGTCGCACCATCAAGGACGATGACGTAGAGGTTGCTGAGAACAAGTAAACATACAATCGCATATAAAAAAGAGCTGCGTTCCATTATGGAATGCAGCTTTTTTTTAGTACCCCGACCGCGAATCGAACGCGGAACTAAGTCTTAGGAGGACCTTGTTATATCCATTTAACTATCAGGGCAGCGTGTATTTCTGGGTGCAAAGATACGAGTTTTATGGCAATCAGCCAAAAGTTTGTATCAAATTCTTTAATCTGTGTTGCAAACTAACATAACATGACCTACAAAAAGCAGCATTATAGCTGTTTTTTTGCTATCTTTGCAAACAGAATTCTAAAATTAAACCAAATTACCCTTTTTATGAAGAAACTTTTTATCTTACCTCTGATGCTTTTAGCCGCACTTACGGCCAATGCTCAGAACCCCTATCTCCCACTCTGGGAGCATCTGCCTGATGGTGAACCCCGTGTATTCGAGGATCCAGACCAGCCAGGAAAGTATCGTGCTTATATAATAGGTTCGCACGACGTAAACTATTCTGCTTACTGCGGTCCTGACATCCGCATGTGGTCAGCTCCAGTTGAAGACCTCACTAAATGGCGCGACGAGGGTCCTATCTTCTCTTGGTATGTAGACGGACAGTGGGACACAATGTTCGCACCTGACCTCGTTGAAATTAAGGATAAGACTACAGGCAAGAAGACCTACTATCTCTATCCTCATTCTCGTGGATGGCAGCGCGTACCAACTGTATGTAAGGGCGATCGCCCCAACGGCCCATTCACACCTATCAACCTTACTGAGGATGGACGCCGTTGTCTGCCTGGTTCACTCATCGATTTCGATCCCTCTGTATTCGTAGAGAATATAACAAATAAGAAAGACCCTGACTATGCAAAGGGTTTCCGCGCTTACGTATTCTATGGTTTCCAGCACTCTACAGCCTGCGAACTCGACCAGAATACTATGTACTCAAAGCGCGAAGGTACAGAAATTATCGACCCATTCATCCCAGCTGTAAGTGCCGACGGACGACTGCTCGACAAGCCAGGCTCAAAGTATAAGGCTCTTTACAAGGGGCAGGATCCAAAGGACTTCAACTTCTTCGAGGCTTCGTCTATCCGTCAGGTGGGCAATAAGTACGTGATGGTGTTCTCTGGCTACTCTGGCAAGGAGTACGGCCTTGGAAATACAAATAGTGCCCTGCGCTATGCTTACGGCGATTCTCCACTTGGTCCCTGGCGTTCAGGTGGTGTATTGGTAGATTCTCGTGGTGTAGTACTTAATGAAGATGGTTCAAAGCTGATTACTACCAATGCAGGTCATAATACTCACGGTTCGCTACAGGAGATTAATGGCCAGTGGTACGTATTCTATCATCGTCCTCCACGCGGATTTGGATATGCCCGTCAGGCTATGGTAGCCCCTGTAAAGATTACTTGGGACAAGAAGCCTGTAGCTAAGGGAGGTGTAGTAAAGATTACTGGTTACGATCCATATGCAAAGAACAACGAGTGGACAGCTGCTGCATCAGACGGCAACACATATACTGGTGCAGAGGTTACCTCTGAGGGCTTCCAGATCTTTGGTCTGCCCCCATATCAGTACTACTCTGCTGGTTATGCTTGTTTCATGACAGGCAACGAGTGGATGCAGGACAACCACGACGTTTGGAACAACTCGATGGACCTTGCTGGCATCAACAATAAGGGGATCGTTGGATTCAAGTACTTCGGCTTTGGAGGTCTTGCTACAACCACAAAGGGTCTGCCCGCGTTCGCAGGTATCAAGAAGGGCGACAAGGCAATGATCAACCTCAACCTTACCGCTAGTGGACGTGGAGCGTTCAAAATCCATGTGATGCTCGATGATCCTTGGAAGGGCAAGGAGATTGCCACATTCAACATCCCTGCTGATGCTCCAAAGGCAGCCATGATGTATCAGGCAGCAGTACCTGAGGTAGAAGGCCTTACAGGCAAGCACGCCATCTATCTGGTTGCCGATGGACCAGAAGTCATGGCTCCAGAGCGTCCTCGTTGGGGCGGTCCACGCGGTCCTCAGCGCCCACAGGGCTTGTTCGACCTTCATGGAATAGGATTCTCAAAGGCTGGCGAGAAGTTCGAGGCTCCTGTAGTACCACAGGTTACCATCACTGTAGATGGTCAGCCACTGGTTATCCCACAGAATCCTGTCTTCTTTACCAACCTCAATGGCTATGCCGAGTGCAACCGCTATCAGGTTTATGGCAAACTCGACAAGAACTCTACTCTGAAAGCCACAGCCAATAATCCAGCTGTGAAATTCGAGATAAGCTCTGTAGTAGAGGGTCGAGCCACCATCAAGGCCACCTACAATGGCAAAACTAAGATTTACTTGATCAACTAAAATCTATAATATTCTAATGGTACACAGGTTTGTGGTCCACAAACCTGTGTACCATATCTAAAAATTCTCAAAAAAACTAGATGGTCAAACCTTGATTCCCATTTCTCTTAGTACTGTATTCAGGTCACAATAGCGTACCCCTAAAGCATTACAAGCATCAGGAATCATAACACGCTTCTTGCTTAAAGGACTAGATGCCTCATAAGTTACAAGTGTCATCTGTTTGGCTGCAGCAGTCGCAACTAGATAAGCATCTGCTACATTTGCAAAAGTATTTAATGCTTGCTGATTATATAATGGATTTGATCTCGCCCAGTTCTGTGTGGTATTGTACTGATTCATCACTTCTGCATCCAAAGACAGAAAAAATGATTTGGGCGCATTACTTTTTATCCACTCTGTCAGATCATCCTTTCCTTTATCTATCTCGTCTTTCACCATAATGCTTGTGAATATCTGCCCAGAATTTACCATCTCCTTAAATCTCTTCCAGAAAGTTGGCCAAATGTCCATTGGCATTTCGTTCTTTGAGCGGATAAATATATTTGTGTCGAATAAATATGTCATATCAGATGTTATTTGTCATAAAGTGTTGATAGGTATTGCCATATAGCCCGGTTAAGCGATAGGCATCGGTGTAACTAAGCTGACGATTATTAACAGCATTGCGCACATGAGTGGCAAACAACTTGCCCACACGCTTGACGCTAGTGAGATAGAAGCTGCCACCGCTGTTTTCTTTTTTCGCGCTAATAGGGCGATTGCTATATTCCAACCAGAAAGCTTTGTAAGCCTCATCACTAAGCAGGTGTAAATCATGTGCTCGGCGAGCAATAACGATTTCACTCACCTTAAATTTACGAGAAGCACACTTGATATCACCATTCCAAATCTTACGGATCACTTCGGCAGGCACAAGAAATTCTGCGGCCACCTTGTCGCAATAATCCTCCACAGCATCATGGCAGGGGAATCCTTCGCCTGCATGACCAGCACTGATACCCAGCATAATGTGTGCTGTCTCGTGTATAAGCGTAAACATCTGAGCAAATTTGCTGTCTGCACTATTCACAAATATATAAGGTGCAGTTTTATTGACAAGTGCGAAGCCACGACATTCGCTTACTTTCAGCGTACGATGGGTGTTATTGCCAACAACTCCATTAAAAGCAAGAAATATTCCCACATCCTCCAATTTTTGTGTCAGAAAGTTCAATGCCATATCGATTCGCATCTGACCAAATGCCCATCGTGGATCTAATTGAAGATCATTACGCAAACGAGCCACTGTTTCACCAACAGGAGTAGACAATTTGACAGAACCCACCAATTGGCAAGTATCTATCTCATTTTCAAAAAGATAATCCTCCAACCAATCTTGTCGACTTTGAACATTCATCACTGTATCATATACATTCAAGTCGAAATGGTTGCTTAATCCTGCTTCTCCCCTGAACATTGGGAAGGGTATGGTTTCTGTGGGAATCTGTTGTAAAAACAGATATCCAAATGGCACAAAGAATTTGGAAGCGAAAGCCTGCAATTGGCTGATAGTTGGCATTTTCTCTTTAGACAGCCAATCCTGTAGCTTGGGGAAATCTTTAATAGCTTTCTCTTCGCTATAACCAGCTCTCTGAAACGCCCATCTTAGAATTTCAGGTCTTATATTATCTATCCTAGTTATTGCCATCACTCCGTAATTTTGGTGCAAAAATAGCGCAATTTAATGAAATATGCAACTAATATTTAAAAATTCTCGTAAAAAAAGTACATAGTTCCAACTTTTTTGTATTTTTGCAGAAAAGTTGGAATCCTCAACGTATTCTAGGAATAAACTATTAATAGAAAGGATTACTATGTATTATCAACATAGAGCGTTTAAGACTCCAGATAGAGAAACGGTTATTTGGCGATATCTTTCGTTGTCGAAGTTTTTATCCCTTTTAAATAGTAGGAGTCTTTACCTTGCAAGATCAGATCAATTCTTTGATAAAAACGAAGGCAAGCTATCAGAGATGGATAAAAAACTATTCGATTCATTTGTACCAGATATTTCAAATAGAATTGAAAAAGGAGGAATTGGTTGTTTTTTTGTTCAATGTTGGGTGATGAATCCTGAAGAACTTTTTCTAATGTGGGAGACGTATTCTTCTTTAGAAGAAGGAATTGCAATCAAATCTACGGTTGGACAGTTAATAGATTCCTTAGATTCTAAGGATGAGAGGAACATTATTATATCAGATGTGAGTTATAAAAATTATTCTAAAGACTATACTTTTGATAAAGCTGGTGGTTTTGCAAATTTATTAGCTCCATTATTTTGCAAGAGAACTTACTTTTGTCAGGAAATGGAATTAAGGCTTGTGTATCATGACTATAATATGAGCATTCTTGATAATGTGATGGGAGTAGTTTTTAAAGTAGATTTAAACAAATTAATTGATAGTGTTTGGGTTGCTCCAAATGCAGGAGAATGGTACATAGATGTTATAAATAAGGAGATGCTAATACATGGCATCAATAAACCATTGAATTGTTCTGGAATTAGTAATAATATGTCAGATAATAGATAATATTAAAGACAGTTGACGCATGCCGAACCATCTAGCCCTACATAGCCTATCAAAAGAACAAGCTATGCCTTTTGACATATTTTATTTGGTTTTCTTTGTTGTTATTATATTTTTTCCTATCTTTGCCGGCAGATATACTACAACTTAAAACAATTGGCCTATGAAACGTTTACATATCATTCGTATTTTAATGTTGCTGATGATGGTGATAATGCCATTAATTGGATTGGCACAAAATAGTTCAGTATATTTTAACAAGGGGTTGGAATATTACTTTGATAATGATTATAAAAATGCGTTATTCTACTTTAATAAGGCGGCAGAGCTAGGCGATAAAGATGCATTCTACTATTTGGGATACATGTATAAAGAAGGAGAGGGAGTTCTACAGGATTATAAAAAAGCTAATTATTGGTTTACTAAAGGCGCAGAGAAAGGAGAGATGTATTCTCAATACTATTTGGGACTACACTACCTTAAGGGGAATGGTATAGATCAAAATGGATTGAAAGCATTAGAATTTCTTACAAAAGCAGCAAACCAAGGTTTAGGTCATGCTTATAGATTTATTGGTGAGATTTATTATTGTGGCGTCGGCGTTACCCAGAACTATATAAAAGCTTTTCAATCGTTTACAAAAGCTACGGATATTTCTGAAACAAATTCACATAGTGATCCAGATTCTGAGTATTATCTTGGGGAAATGTACAAAGAAGGCCTTGGAGTTCAGCAAAATTATAAAAAAGCCTTAGAATGGTTTACAAAATCAGCTTCTCATGGTGATATCGCATCCAAAAATCAGATGGGTTTATTTTATTATAGTGGTTATGGGGTTGAACAAGATTATATGAAAGCTTTTTCATATTTTGAGGAGAGTGCCCAGAAAGGTTATGCGAGTGCGCAATTTAATTTGGGTAATATGTATTACGAGGGTAAAGGCGTTAATCAGGACTATATTCAGGCCTACAATTGGCTTTCAAAAGCAGCCGAGCAAGGAAATAACTCGGCCAAGTATGTGTTGGGCGACATGTATTATTATGGATATGGAGTAAATAAAGATTATACAAAGGCACTCGATTTATATTTAAAGGCTGCTGAAAAAGGGCATCCAGACGCAATGTTTAGTATAGGAGTTTTGTATAGAGATGGGTTGGGGGTAAAAAAAGACCCCAAGAAAACACTAGAGTGGTATTCAAGAGCAGCTAAGAGTGGAAGTTTTAATGCGATGATGCAGATGGGAATAGAATACCTTAAGGGAGTAGTTTTCCCAAAGGACCATAATAAGGCAGAATACTGGTTTAAAGAGGCTAAAAAAAAGGATGAAAATCACCCCTGGCCTTATACTATGCTGGCACAATTATATGTTGAACGAGATAAAAATTATACCAAAGCACTTGAATATTCTAATTCTTCAATTTTAAAGATAGATAATTCTACTTCTGAAGAGCAAGCATGGTATTATGGTAAAAGAGGAGAGATTTATCTAGCAAAAGGGGATTTTGAAAATGCAAAGAAGATGTTAGATAAGTGCATAGAGAAAAATCCCCAATACTTAGATAGTAATGAAGATTTTGCCAAAATGATGAAAGAGGCTAATGATAAATATTTTGCCCCCGATAAGGATCATAGTTTAGCAACTAGTCGATCTTCGGTGTCTAGTAATGGGGTAGATGCCAACATTTTTACTGTACCTGCTGAGAATAAAAATACTTTTGCAGTTATTATTGGTAATGAGAAATACAAGAATGAAGTTGAGGTTCCCTATGCTGCAAATGATGCAAAGGTTTTCTCGAACTATGTGGAGAAAACTCTAGGAGTACCTCGTAATCATATTAAGTTGATTGAAAATGCTAGTTATAATGATTTGAGAATCTCTATAAATTGGCTTATCCAGGCAATGAATGTATGCAAGGGCAAAGGTAAAGCAATTGTGTATTATGCAGGGCATGGAATACCTAATGAAGAAGATAGGTCGTCATATCTGCTCCCCGTCGACGGAATTGGCAACGACCCAGAGTCAGCATTTAGCTTAAAATCTCTTTACGAGAAACTCGGAAAAGTTGAGGCTCAGTCAATTACTATTTTTTTGGATGCATGTTTCAGCGGGTCGAAACGCGAAGAAGGTATGCTGACATCTGCACGCGGTGTTGCGATAAAGGTAAAGCCATCTTCAGTTACAGGTAGTTTGGTGGTTTTCTCTGCTGCACAAGGTAGCGAAACTGCCTATCCATATAAAGATAAACAGCATGGACTGTTTACATATTATCTTTTGAAAAAACTCCAGGAAACAAAGGGAGAAGTAACGTTGGGTGAAATGAGTGATTATCTAACCGAAGAGGTTGGAAGGGAATCATTCGTTATAAATGGCAAGGTACAAACGCCAACAACGATATACTCTGCCAAATTTGGCAATGGTTGGAGAGATTTAAAAATGAGATAGGTCGAAAATGTGCTGTAAATAACAACAAATACAGTTGAATTTTTGTTTTATTTTATAACAGTGACCAGCTTTTTGTCAAAACCTCTCAACCTCTCATGCGAATGCTCTGAAAGCTGCATAAACAGAGGGGCTGTAGAGGCATGAGAGGTTTGGGCAACCTCTCACTAAACCTCTCAACAACCTCTCATCCGATTTTAACAATTACAAAATTTAACGATTATTTAGCTGAGAATATTTGTAGAGCGCAGTTTAATTTTGTAACTTTGCACTCCGATTAAAGAAAGCGCACACTTGAAAGACATACGCGAGTATGAAAAGTGCACAGAATCATTGACTAGATATTACATTAACAAACTAAATTAATAGAATGGAGAAAATGACAATTAACGGAGAGTCTCTTGGAGCCTCTCAGCAGGGCTGTCTCGCTGTAGCGCAGTTCCTCAAAGACAACTACCAGTTCCGTAGAAACATCCTCAACGGCAAGGTAGAGCATGTAATTCTGAATCCTGAACAGGCTGATATTCAGCCCGTTTGGCGACCTCTAACTCCTGAAGCCCTGAACAGCATAATTCAGAAGGCTAAGCAGGAACAGATTACCAAAGGTAGTCCTAAAACGGACATCGTAGAGGTGATCTTCTCTGATGAAACTCCCACATTTAATCCTATCTGGGAGTATCTGGACAGTCTGCCCAAGTGGGACGGACAGAATCATATGGCAAAGCTCTTCAGCCGACTGCCTGGAATCAGCAGCGAACAGATGGATTTCCTGTTCATCTGGTGCCGTTCTACCGTTGCGCATTGGCGCCAGAAGGATACGCTGCATGGCAATGAATGTGTGCCTACGCTGATTGGTGCTCAGGGATGTGGCAAATCAACCTTCCTGGCTCGATTGCTGCCTCCTGAACTTCGCGAGTATTATCTCGACCACATTAATCTTAGTAATAAGTTCGACAAGGAGATGGCTCTTACCAACAATCTGATAGTTAATCTCGATGAGTTGGATGCCATTCGTCCCAGTCAGCAGGCTGCTTTGAAACAGACTTTGTCGAAGAGTAAGGTTAACGGCCGCACCATCTATGGTTGCACTCAGCAGGATCGCCCTCGATATGCATCGTTCGTAGCTACCACCAACAATCGTCATCCTCTGTCGGACGTCACTGGTAGCCGTCGATATATCTGTATCGATATACCTGAAGGCCAGTATATCGACAACTCTGGCGACATAGATTATCAGCAGCTTTTCGCTCAGATTGAGTATGAGGTAGAGGAACTGAAGGCACCTTACTGGTTTAACAACGATCAGGTGGCTCGCATTCAAGAAATCAATCTGAACTATGCCGACCAGAAGGATATCGCTGAGATAGTTGAGGCTTGTTTCCGCAAGCCTAATGAAGGCGAGAAGTCAAAGGCGATGAACTGCACTCAGATACTTGAGCAGATTACCAAGGAGTTCCCCTCAGTAAAGAAGGATATCAGCACCAAGGTTCATCTGGGATATGCGATGAAGGATCTGGGATTTAGTCATTATGAGCGAGGGCATGTAAAGTTCTACGATGTAGTGCCTGTTAAAGCCGCATGATGCAAAAAAGGTGAGAGGTTGTTGAGAGGTTTAGTGAGAGGTTAGCGAAACCTCTCATGCCTCTGCAGCCCCTGTGTTTATGCGGCTTTCAGAGCATTCACATGAGAGGATGAGAGGTTTAACGAAAAAACTTTAGAAATTATGAATAAAATAAACTACAAAGATGTTCCTGGCTGTTTTCTGCATTGCATACAGTCGGATTGCAAAATGGCTGAACATTGTCTTCGCCAGTTGGCTATGCAGGCTTTGCCTGATGATTATAAAGGAGCAACGATTATCAATCCTAAACTAACAAAACCTACAGGGAATTGTGAGTTCTATCGTAGCGATAAGCCTCAGGTGTATGGCAAGGGATTTACCAATATGCAGACCAAGATGCTGCCAGGTCAATACGATACGTTCCGTTATCGACTTCAGGGCAATTTTGGTCGTAATCCTTACTTTGAGCGTCGAAAGGGCGAGCGACTATGTTCGCCCAGCGAAATAAAAGAGGTAGAAACAGCACTTAAGGCAATCGGACACGAAGAACTGAAATTTGATGCATATGTAGAGAAACTGAACTGGATAGATTAATAGTAGGTTCAGTACTTAATAGCAAAGACTGGAGTCCTCCATTGGAAGGACTCCAGTCTTTTAGTTAAAGGATTGCAGTCCTACATAAGGAGGACTGAGCCGAACCTTATTCTTTAATCACGACTTTAATACTTTCTTTATCCTCTCCAAAGCCTCTTTCAGACGGCTGCGCTGAGTGGCCAGATTAATGCGGATATATCCCTCGCCCGACTGAGGGCCGTACATGGTGCCAGGATTAATCCATACCTTTGCCTCTTTCAACAGGCGATCGCAAAGTGATTGAGCCGTTATGCCCATCTCTCTTATATCTATCCAAGGAAGATATGTGCCTTCAAGCTTGCAAACATGCCATTGGGGCAGGTTATCCTCGATGAAATCGCACAAAAACTTGTAATTACCATAGATATACTCGTTAAGTGCATCTATCCAATCCTCGCTGTCGTTATAAGCAGCTTTCAAAGCTACTGGGCCGAATGGATTCAAGTCGCACACCTCATTGATATTGATAGCACGATCCAATCTACGGCGCCATTCTGGCTGTGAGCAGATGATGTTGGCAGTCTGCAATCCTGCGATATTAAACGACTTTGAAGGCGAGTTAAGTATCACGCTATTCTGTCGGCAAGCATCGTTAACTGCTGCAAAAGGTGCGTATTTGTAGCCAGGCATAACCAACTCGCAGTGAATCTCATCGCTAACCACCTTAACATTATATTTAAGGCAGATGTCATTCATTTTTGCCAATTCATCGCGTGTCCAAACACGACCTGTTGGGTTATGAGGGTTGCATAGCAAGAAAACAGTTGTCTTCTCATCAGCACACTTTGCCTCGAAATCTGCCCAATTTACTTCAAAGCTATCGTCCTTTCGTACCAGAACAGTCTCCAAAACTTCGCAGCCATTGTTCTTAACTGACGAGAAAAAACAATTGTAATCTGGCGATAGAATCAGTACTTTCTCGCCTGGCATTGTCAGAGCCTTAATGGCTACTGACATTGCAGGTACCACACCGGTGGTATAGAGAATCTCATCGCGATGAATAGTCCAGTCGTGGCGACGCTGGAACCACGAGATAACAGCATCATAATAGCTATCGTCTACATGGGTATAGCCAAACACGCCGTGTTCAGCGCGTTTACGTATGGCCTCCTGAATAGCTGGAGCAGCCTTAAAGTCCATATCTGCCACCCAGAGTGGGATGACTTCATCATTAGGGCATTCGTCCCATTTAACGCAGCCAGTACCACGCCTCTCAACTAATTCATCGAAATCGTACTTCATATCTCTAACCTCTAACCTCTATCTTACAATTATTTGGTTCGCGTACGTTTTCATCGATAGTTATACTACCGATGGAATCGGCAATAATATGGCCAGTTGTAGGGTTCTTGATGTTCTCAATATGTCCCTTGATGTCAGCCTCAACCTCTGCATACTCAAATACACGATCGCATGCTGCATCAAAGGTACAATTCTCAAGTACCAGGTTCTTTGCATAGCAGAGAAGTTGTTCACCAGCCAGATGGCAGTTCACCAGTCGAACATTCTTTGAGTGCCAAGCCAGATACTCGCCATAGAGCGTAGAATCGCAGATGGTTATGTTCTCACACTCCCAGAATGAGTCCTTAGTTACAATGTTAGCATTGTGAATCTCTACATTCTTGCAATACTGGAAAACGTATTTTGCATCGCTTTCTAATCCGTCTACATAGATATTCTTACTGAACATGAAGGGATAAGTACCCTCGTGAAGCTTTACATTCTTAAGTTTCAAACCATCAATCTTCCAGAAGGTCTCATCAGCATCGTTAATAACCACATTCTCAAGTTCCACATTCCTCATCTCACGGAAGAACTTTGGGCCATCGATGGTACAATCCCTCATCACAAGGTCGTTAGTATACCAAATGGCAGAACGGGAACCTGGGGCAAAATAGCAGCGTTCGATCTTAGCGCCATCCACATGCCACCATGGGTATTTTCCATAGAATTTACTATCATAACATTCCATATTCTGGCACTGCTTGATACCAGACTCACCGTCAACAATGACGATATTCTCCAACCTCAAATCATGGGTTGCAAACAGAGGTCTCTCACCTCCAAATTCCTTACCACTAATTAGTTCCATTGTTTTTGTATATTATCGCTTGCAAAGGTACAAAATAAAATCCGTAATCAAGTTACCCAGATTACGGATTCTGATACCCTTTTAAGGGTTTTTATAATTTAAAGAGAGAGAATTCTACTTAACAGCCAGCAGATTGCCATCCAGAGGCTCCATAATAACCATACGCGAGGCGAGATACATATTATCGCGTGTCTCATTCATCTTGTATGTCTTAACCGTTGTAAGGTTTGGAGCCTGAGAGCGGTAGAGAGTAACCTCTGAGGGCAGATCGTAAGCCTGCTTTTCAGCATTCCAAGAGCTAACCTCTACGTTGTAACCGTTCTTGAAGTACTTATAAGTAAGGCGGGTGCTCTTCTGCCACTGCTTGGTAGCCTCATCCCAGCTAAGCATCTCCTTGTTAGAGAGTCTTCCCTGCTCATCATACTCGTAGCGATATTCCATCTTCTGAGCCATTGGATGCTCAGCGTTCTGCTCGTAGACCTCAATCTTGTTCACTACGCCATCCTCCATGTCAGCATTGTACATGTAGTTAGCATCGTTGCTATTTACGGCGTTGAAGTACATTGTGAGTACCGTTGCTGCTGTGATGATTGCTTCCATACCTCTATAGTTTTAATTGTTATTTTTATCTGTTTGACGTTGCAAAGGTACGAAAAGTTGCACGAGCGTTGAGTTATCGCAATGTTATCTTTAGGTTAAATCTGTTTTGCCTCAGAAAAATAGAACTTTCTCAGCGGCATTTTAACAGCCTCGCCACTCAGATTTATCTGCTGTTGCAGCTTGATATCCTGCGACGATGCACCTATCTTAATAATAAACTGTCCGGCCTTGATATTCCACTGACGCTGACCTTCATTACTATAGTAGCCAAGCTGCTCAGTAAACATCTTCACGCTAATCTTCTTACTCTCGCCTGGTTTAAGAGATACACGGGCAAAGCCTTGCAGCTGTATTGGACGGATGTTCTTATTATCATCAGCTGGCGACAGATAAATCTGAGCCACCTCATCAGCTGCCATCTTACCTGTGTTCTTAACATCAAAGGTAATGTTGAAACTCTCGTCCTTGGTAGTAACCTCAGGAGTTACCTCAAGATTAGAGTACTCAAAAGTGGTGTAGCTCAAGCCATAACCGAATGGCCACTGAACGCGTGGATCCTTTTCAGCGGAATAGTTGTAGCAGATAGGCTCGTTAATCTCTACATTAGGATAACTTACAGAAAGCTTGGCTGATGGAGAAACCTTTCCATAAAGGATATCAGCAACAGCATTTCCACCCTCCTCACCTGGATACCAAGCCTGGATTACAGCTGCACACTTCTCTGCGATTCCAGAGATAACCTGAGCACGGCCACCAAACATTACCAATACAACAGGCTTACCTGTGTTGATGAGTTCCTGAACATATTCCTCCTGCTTTCCAGGCAAGCGGAGTCCCTGACGATCTCGATTCTCACCACAAAGCATAACGTTCTCACCTACAGCTGCAACAATAACATCACAATCCTTAGCCATACGCAAAGCCTCAGCCTTATCAGTACGCTCACCAGCATCTACCTTTCGATGCAGGAGTTCGTATTCCCAAGCACGTGCATCGCCAAGTTCACTAAACTTAGTTTCAATCTCTTCTGTCCAATCGCATCCACGAGAATACAAAACGTTCATGCCCTCTGGCTTGCGAGCGGCCATTGCCTCAAGCAGCTTAACAATGTGAGGATTCTCTGACTTATAGTCAACCATCTTCCAAAAGTAAGACATTGCAGGATAAGTATAGTCGCCACACATAGCCCAGATAGAGTTAGCGTTTGGTCCAGTAATCAGCACATTCTTAACATCCTTAAGAGGCAGTACGCCATTGTTCTCTAGCAATACGATTGACTGACTTGCGATATCGTATGCAGTCTGGCGCTCCTCTGGGGTGTCGAGCTTGATATCTTCCTTAGAATACAGATAGGCGTCCTTATCAAAGAGTCCTGCACGGAATTTGATACGCAGCACATTCTTAACAGCACGCTCCAGAACCTCAGGCTTTACAAGGCCTTTATTGATTGCCTCCTGCAGATACTGA
>Ga0256405_10007087_pt1 | contig 17239 bp, 18 predicted proteins | sample RumenRJG_02DNA_FD_189096 | JGI IMG/M metagenome (GOLD analysis project Ga0256405, IMG submission 189096) | Bovine rumen microbial communities from Lethbridge, Alberta, Canada - RJG_02 | ecosystem: Host-associated > Mammals > Digestive system > Stomach > Rumen | place: Canada: Alberta...
ATGGACTGCCCGGGCTGCATGATGCAGATTCGCGGCGGCCTCGATGCCAGAGGAATCGATGTCAAGGTAAAGCATACCGCAGAGATTCTGGCGGAAAAGAGAGGACTTATCTGATGCCCGTAAGGAGGGCCGTATGACCGGATACAGCAAACCCTGTGAAGTGGCAGGAGAGGCGGAACTTGGCCGGGTAAAGGAATACATCGGCAGATTTGCCGCCCACTCGTTAGGGGGCACGGAAACGGGAGCCGTTCTGGATGATGCGCTGGGCACCTCCGGGAAAATGATCCGGCCGAGGCTTATGCTTTTATCGAGCGCCCTCGGGCCGGACCGGGAAGAACGGTTTGAACGAATCTGCATGCTGGCGGCCATGGTGGAGCTCACCCACACGGCATCGCTCATTCATGATGATATCGTGGATGAGGCCGAAATCAGGAGAGGACAGATATCGATACAGAAAAAGTACGGAAAAGATGCCGCGGTCTATGCGGGGGATTTCCTGATTTCCCGGGTGAATTACCATCTGGCGAAGGAAAAGCTTTTTGCGGCCGGCGCCATACTCTCGGAAACCGTGGAGAAGATGTGCCTCGGTGAGATTGGCCAGGCTGCATGCAGATACCGGGAGGATGTCACCCCGGAGAAGTATCTTGACAATATCAGAGGAAAGACAGCTGCCCTGTTCCGCACGGCCTGCTATCTGGGAGCCAGTGAGGCGGGATGTCCGGAAGCGGAGGCTATGGCATTGGGACAGCTCGGTGAATATATCGGGATTATGTTCCAGTTCCGGGATGATCTGATGGATTTTATGTCCACGGAGGCCCTGCAGGGAAAGGACACCCAGAAGGATTTTCGGGAGGGAATTTACACGCTGCCGGTGCTTCTGAGTGCGGAGAGCGAAGAGGGCAGAAAGGCCCTTCTGCCGTTTATGAAAAAGAGCAGAGAAGGCACTCTCTCGGAGGAAGACATCGCGCAGATGACCGGAGTGGTTCTTAACTTCGGCACCGAAAAGGCAAAGCAGGAGATTCACCGGTATGCCGGGCTGGCTTATGAACTGACAGAGCCGTATAAAGACAGTGCGCCGATGGCGCAGATCCGGAAACTGATTGGTAAGCTGGATGCAATATAATAACAAAACGAGACTCACCGCAAAGCATGCGCTGCAGCTTGCGGCGCCGCACACATGGGCTGCTTCCGTATGTCCGTCCCTGTTCGGCATCTGCTTCTGCAGGCTCAGGGGATTTCCTCTGGAACCGGGAAAGGCATGGCTGGTGCTTCTGGCCTGCATCTTTCTGCAGAGCGCGGTGAATACGCTCAATGACTATGTGGATTTTGTAAAAGGAACGGACAGCGCGGAGGATAACGTGGAAGTGTCCGATGCGGTGCTCATCTACAGCGGGGTACGTCCTAAAGCCGCGAGAAATCTGGGAATCGGATATCTCCTGGCAGGCCTGTTCTTCGGCCTTCTGGCGAGCCTGGGAAATGGTCCCGCCCCGATTCTTATCGGAGCCGTGGGAGGCGCAGTGGTACTGCTCTATTCCGGAGGACCGCTGCCGGTCAGCTCACTCCCTGTGGGCGAGCTGGTCTCCGGTTTCGTGATGGGCGGCCTGATTCCCCTGGGAACGGCAGCCTGTGCGGACGGACGGCTGCACTGGGACATTCTGTTTTACAGTCTGCCTCTCATCTGCGGCATCGCGCTGATCATGATGAGCAACAACGGCTGCGATATTGAGAAAGATATCCTGGCCGGGCGGAGAACTCTTCCGACCGTACTCGGAAGAGAGAAGACCCTGGCTCTTTACAGGAGCCTGGTGGTTCTCTGGATTCTGCTGCTGGTGCTTATGGCGTTCCTTCTTGTCGGGCAGTTCGGATTCGTATGCCCGGTGCTGCTCATCCTCTTCGGAGGAAGGCACTTTCGCCGTATTCTCGGACTTGGGCTTTTGCCGGAGCAGAGAATCCTTCAGATGAAGGGGATTGCCGCGGCGAACCTGTTCGGAAACGGCGCCCTGATCCTCACCCTGCTGGTGAAGATGATAGCGGAGGTGTCCCGTGTCTGAGAGAACGGAAAAAGAGACAAAAGTATATGGAATTTTCCAGAGAATTGCAGGCCGCTATGACCGGTCCAATGCATTTATCAGTCTCGGCCTGCAGAAGCGCTGGAAAAAAATGCTGACAGATAAGGTTATCCGAAGGCTTCCGGAAGGAGCAAAGGTTCTGGATGTCTGCTGCGGAACCGGGGATATATCCCTGATGCTGGCCGATGCCGGACGGGATATACAGGTTACGGGACTGGATTTTTCGCCCGCCATGCTGCGGGAAGCAGAGCATCGGAGAAAACACAGAAAGAATGTGCGCTTTCTCCGTGGCAATGCCCTGGACCTGCCCTTCGGAGATGCCTGTTTTGATGCGGCTGTGATTTCATTCGGCCTGCGCAACACGGCAGACTATGAAAAAACAGTGCAGGAGATGAAACGCGTGGTCCGGAGGGGCGGCAGGGTATACTGCCTGGAGTCCCTGGTACCCGAAAACAGAGTGATAAAGCCTTTCTACCGGTTGTATTTCCGGCAGGTGATGCCGCTTCTGGGCGGCGGAAAGAGCTTCCGGAGGGAGTATCAGTGGCTGTATGAGTCCACAAGGGACTTTCTCGGAAGGAGAGACCTGGAGGCACTGTTTGTGGGAGCAGGACTTTCGGATATCCGCGCAAAAAGCCGCATGTTCGGCGCCTGTGTGCTGGTAAGCGGACGCAGGTGACGGGCGTAAAGTGAATACAGTAAAGAGGAGGATAGAACAATATGAGCGATGACAGATTTGACGCCATAATCGTGGGCGGCGGTCTTGCCGGATGTTCTGCAGCCATCGTGCTGGCCAGAGCCGGCAAAGAAGTGCTTATGATTGAGCGCGGCGATTACTGCGGCGCGAAGAATATGACGGGCGGACGCCTGTACGGCCACAGCCTGGAGAAGATTATTCCGAATTTTGCAGAAATTGCGCCCATCGAGAGAGTCGTCAAAAAGGAAAAGATCTCTCTGATGACAGAAGACGGATCCCTGGATATCGGATATCATTCCGCAAAGCTTTCCGCTGCTCCGGAATCCGCATCCTATACGGTCCTTCGGGCAAAGTTCGACCGGTGGCTTGCTGAACAGGCCGAGGAAGCCGGCGCGGAGATCATTCCGGGCATTGTGGTAGATAAGATTCTCGTGGAAGACGGGAAGGTGGTCGGCGTGGAAGCCACCGGTGAGGAAATGTACGCGGACTGCGTGATTCTCGCTGACGGCGTCAACTCCCTGCTGGCCCAGCAGCTGGGCATGAAAAAGGAACTGGAGCCGAACCAGGTGGCGGTCGGTGCCAAGATGGTCATCAAGCTGGGAGAGGACGTCATCAATCAGCGCTTTGGCCTGAACGGCAATGAGGGTATGGCATGGCTTTCTGCCGGTGCTCCCTCGGACGGAAACTTCGGCGGCGGACTTCTCTATACCAACAAGGATTCCGTCTCCGTCGGCATCGTGGCAACCCTGAGCGATATCGGCCATTCGGACCTTTCGGTTCCCCAGATGCTTGACCGGTTTATGGCCCATCCGTCCATCGCGCCCTATCTCGAGGGAGGCACTCCCATCGAGTACTCCGGCCATCTGGTTCCGGAGGAAGGCTACGGCATGATTCCGGAGCTGGTACGGGACGGCGTTCTGGTCACCGGTGATGCGGCAGGCTTCTGCGTCAATCTCGGCTTTACCGTACGGGGCATGGACTTTGCCATTGAATCCGGACGTCTGGCTGCCGAGGCTGTGCTTCGGGCCCATGAGGTGGGAGACTTCAGCGCAAAGACCCTTTCGTACTACGAAGAGCTTCTGAAGAACAGCTTTGTCATGAGAGACCTGAAGGAATACAAGGGATTCCCGACGATCCTCACCGAGAGAGCTATCTTTGAGGATGTGCCGCAGACTGCAGATGCCATCTGCAATAAGCTGTTCACGGTGGATGGACAGCCGGCCGATGGCGTGCTCCAGTTTGCCCTGAACGAGATTGCCGAGAAGTGCAGCGCAAGAGAGCTTGTTGACATGATCACGAAGATGGTGGAGGCGTTCTGATGAAAAAGATGACGATAGAGGATAAACTGGGACTCAATACGTTCCATACCGATGAGGAGAATTCCCACATCGACGTAGACCTGGAATACACGGATGAAGCGGAGATCCGGAAGCTTCTCCTGGCATGTCCGGCCGAGTGCTACAAATATGAGGACGGAAAGCTGTCCTTCTCCTGGCTCGGCTGCCTGGAGTGCGGAACCTGCAGAGTCCTTTCCCACGATAAGATCGTGAAGGAGTGGCACCATCCGATGGGTGAGATCGGGGTGCAGTACCGGCAGGGCTGATGCCTGAAGTACGGGGGCTGTTGCGACAGCCCCCTTTTCGCATAAAGAGGAGTACGAGGTACTTATGGCGAGGATTATTCTGTTTACCGGGAAGGGCGGGGTCGGCAAGACCAGTATTGCGGCAGCCCATGCCCTGAAGTCTGCGGAGGAAGGGAAGAGAAGTATTCTGGTCAGCGCGGATATGGCACACAATATCGGAGACATTTTCCAGAAGCGGGTCGGCGGGGAGCCGGCGGAGCTTGCGGAGAATTTATGGGGCCTGGAGCTGGATCCGGACCGTATGCTCCGGGAAGAATTCCCGGAGGCGGCGAAGGCTATCCGGAAGCTTCTTCTGGGCAGCAGCGCCGGGGCAGCGGACCTGGACGACTTTCCGATTCCCGGCTTTGAAGACCTGTTTTCCCTGCTGAAGATTGCGGACCTTCATGAAAGCGGCGAATATGACCGGATCTTTGTGGACTGCGCGCCCACGGGGGAGACGCTTAGTCTTCTGAAGCTTCCGGAGCTTCTGGCCTGGTATATGGAAAAGTTCTTCCCGGTGGGGAAAACCATGGTCCGGATTCTGGCACCTGTCTCCAAGGTGAAGTATCATGTGGAGCTCCCGGACCGGAAGGCCATGGATGAGATCGGAGAGATGCACGAAAAGCTGCTGGGGCTGCAGGAACTTCTGAAGAACGGCGAAATAAGCAGTGTGCGTCTGGTATGCACCCCGGAAAAGATGGTGGTGGAGGAGACCAAGCGAAGCTATATGTATCTGAGCCTTTACGGGTATCAGACGGACGGCGTGTTCATCAACCGGGTCATTCCCGCCGGAACAGGCAATTCGTTCCTGGAGAGCTGGCGGGATATTCAGCAGGGGTATGTGGAAGAACTGCGCCGGGTATTTACCGGGATCCCTGTGGCGGAAATCCCCTGGTATCCGGGCGAGGTCCGGGGCCGGGAGGCCGTCGGACGTATCTGCAGTGATGTGCTGGCGGACCTGGCGCTTTTTGATGTCCGGGTGCACACAGAACAGGAGATGTATTCTGCCATTCCCGGCGGGTACCGGCTGACCATCCCCCTGCCCGGAGCAGAACGGGGTGAGGTGAAGGTGAGCCGCCATGATCTGGACCTGGATATCGCCGCGGGGAACTTCCTTCGGCGCATTCCGCTGCCGGATGTGCTCCGCGGGACTTCCGACCCGGAGGTTGTTCTGGAGGATGGAGAGCTTAAGGTTTCCTTCCGGACGGACCGGAAGCCGGAAGAGAGAGAAGAATCGGAAGACGGGGGAGACAAGGCATGAGAATTCTCTTTTATACGGGAAAGGGCGGTGTCGGTAAGACCAGCATTGCCGCCGCCACGGCCGTGGCTCTGGCAGAACAGGGAAAAAAGGTGCTGATCATGAGCACCGACCAGGCCCACAGCCTGGGGGATGCCTTTGCCATGAAGCTGGGAAATGTTCCCGTTCCGGTGACGGACCATCTGGATGCGCTGGAGATCGATGCGGCCGAGGAGAGCCGGAAGGCCTGGGGAAGTCTCCGGGATTACCTGCGGCAGATTGTGCAGGATCGGGCCAACGGGGGACTGGCAGCGGATGAGGTGCTGATCTTCCCGGGACTGGAGGAGCTGTGCTCCCTTCTGCGGATCCTGAATATCGCGGAAGAGAATCTTTACGATGTCCTGGTGGTGGACTGCGCGCCCACGGGCGAGACCCTGTCCCTTCTCCGGTACCCGGAACAGCTGCAGGTTCTGGCGGACCGGATTCTTCCATCCGTCCGCAGCATGAACCGGGCCTTCGGCGGCCTGATCTCAAAGAAAACCTCGGTGCCGAAGCCGCGGGATGCCGTATTCGATGAATTCGAGCAGCTGACGAAAGATCTGAACCGCCTGCGGGAGATCATGATGGACCGGCAGCACTCCTCCCTGCGTCTGGTGATGACGCCGGAGAAGATCGTGATGGAGGAGGCGAGGCGCTGTTATACCTGGCTTCAGGTTTACGATTACGGCGTGGACGCGGTCTATGTGAACCGGATATTCCCGGACAGAGCCCTGGACGGGTACTTTGCGGCCTGGGCGGAACTGCAGAAGGAGAGCCTGAAGCTCGCCGGAGAGAGCTTTCCAAACCAGAAAATCTTCCTGCTGGAGCTGCAGGACGGTGAAATCCGGGGGATTGCAAAGCTTCGGGAGGTTTCGCGGATTCTTTACGGAGAGGAAGACCCGGCGCAGCTGTACTGCACGGAACAGGCCTTCCGCATGGAAGACGTGCAGGGAACACGGAACTTCATCGTCCGGCTTCCCTGGATGGAGGAGAAAGATATTCAGGTAAAGAAAGAGGATGGCGATCTCATCCTGACGGTCCGGAATGAAACCCGCAGGTTTCACCTCCCGGACAGGGTCAGCCGCCGGTATGTAACCGGCTGGACCTATGACGGGGAAGAGCTCACCATCCATATGGACTATGATTAACTCCAGCACCACGGGAATCCGGGTGCCAAATCAGACCTTCAGAAGGTATCCTGTGCAGGGTGGAAGATTCAGGCCTCCCTCGAAGGATACCTTTTTTCCTGTGATGAGGTCGATGGCTTCCCCGGCGCCGAAGTCCGCATGGGTGGCATAGGGGTTCTCATCCGCATTTACTGCCACCAGGACCCGTTCGGAACCGTCGGAGAGTCTGCGCTCAAAGACGCACTGGCGGTTGGTGAGAACCAGGGATTTGAACTCCCCGTACTGAAGGGCTTTTTCACTGGAAAATGCCTTCGCGCACCCCGCGATATGGTCCGTTAAGGCATTCCATTCCGGCTTCTCAAAGCAGGGCCGCAGTGCCGGGTCTCCCTCGGACTTGTGGGCCTTTACGCCCCATTCGCTGCCATAGTAGAGGATGGGCATGCCGGGCATGCCGAAGAGCAGGGTATAGGCCAGGGGAAGATGGGCCGGATTCGTGAGAATGGAGGCCAGCCTCGTCACGTCATGGTTATCCGCAAAGTTCAGGAGATGGCGCCCTCTGTACAGGGTCCAGGGCTCCGGACCGAACTGGCGCATCAGGGAGTGAACCAGTTCAAAGAGATTCATGCTGTTGAGGGAGGAATAAAGGCCCTTATAGCATTCATAGTTGGTGACGGAGTGGCACATGTCATCGCCCATGATCTGGTTGTAATCGCCGCCGATCATTTCCCCGATAAGGACAAAATCCTCTTTCCAGGCCGCGGTTTCCCGGCGAAGTCTCCGCAGGAAATCCCGGTCCACCAGATAGGCCACATCCAGACGCAGGCCGTCGATGCCGAAGGTATCGATCCACATCTTCACGCTGTCCAGCAGATAATCGCAGACCGCCGGATTCCGAAGATTCAGCTTAACCAGGTCGTAGTGGCCTTCCCAGCCTTCATACCAGAGACCGTCGTTGTAGCCGTCATTTCCCCCGAAGTTGATATAAAACCAGTCTTTATAAGGAGAGCTTTCCCGGTTCTTCAGCACATCCTGAAAGCCGAAGAAGCCCCGGCCCACGTGGTTGAATACGCCGTCCAGAAGAACCCGGATGCCGGCCGCATGAAGGGCATCGCAGACCTCCTTAAAGTCTTCATTGGTGCCAAGACGCACATCTATCTTCTGATAATCCCTTGTATTATAGCCGTGGGTGTCGGACTCAAAGACGGGAGAGAAGTACACGGCACCCACATGAAGCTTCTGCAGGTGCGGAATCCAGTCCATTACCTTCCGGATCCGGGGCGTGAGGATGCCGTCGTTCTCGAAGGGTGCGCCGGTAAAGCCCATGGGATATATCTGATAAAATACGGTTTCATAAGACCACATAGAATGTCTCCTTCTCCGGTTTAAGATCTGTCGCGCAGGACGTTCGCAGGTGCCCTGACGCCTCATCAAGTATACCCTATAATCCCCTGAAAATCCATAGCCGGCGGGGATCGGCGGACTTCTGTATGGAAAATACATCCGCATTGTGATAGAATAACTGCAGCACCTCCGGGGAAGAGGAGAAGGATACCCTGCGGAGATAATCAGAGACATTCTGCAATCAGGAGAGAACAGCATCTATGAACGGAAAGTTTGAGAACTATATCGGCGTATTTGATTCGGGTGTGGGCGGCATCAGCGTTCTGCAGGAGCTGACAAAGCTTCTGCCCCACGAGAAGTTTGTCTTTTTCGGCGATTCTGCCAACGCCCCCTACGGCGAGCGGGAAGTGGAAGAGGTTCAGAGGCTCACCATCAATGCGGTGCAGCCCCTGGTGGATGCCGGGGTGAAGGCCCTGGTGATCGCCTGCAACACGGCCACCAGCTCGGCGATCAACCTGCTGCGGGAGATGTATCAGGATATTCCCGTCATCGGCGTGGAGCCGGCGCTCAAGCCGGCAGTGGATGCGGGATACCAGAAGATCCTGGTGATGGCGACTCCCGTCACCCTGACGCTGGAAAAGTTCCATGAGCTGGAAGAGAGAGTCGGTACGGATGTGGAGGTCATAGCCCTGCCCTGTCCGGGCCTTGCGGGACGTATCGAGAAGGCGGACCTGGAAGCGGAGGACCTGCAGGAGATGCTGTCCCGTCTGCTTTACCGCCATGTGGGAAAGATCGACAGCGTGGTCCTGGGATGCACCCATTATCCATTTATCCGGAAGCAGATAAAAAACATCCTGGGCAATGTTCCCTTCTACGACGGCGGTGCGGGCACTGCCCGGGAGCTGAAAAGAAGGCTTGCGGAAAAGGGATGGCTTGCGGAGGAAAAAGGTCCGGGAGAGATTGTCTTCATGTCCAGCAAAGAGACAGAAGAGGAAGCAGAGCTTTACAAGTGGTTTTACAAACAGAAAGTTTAAATCAAAAAAGCCCTTCGGAGTGTACGGCTCCGGAGGGCTTTTCCCATTCAGGGAAAGGATATATCAGCTCTGCGCACGGTGAAGGGGTACCGGCGCGTGAACGGCAGTTTTCAGGTTTCTGTGAAAGGAGCACCGGAATATCTCTGCCAGCTTCGGTACAAAGATGCTGGTGAGAATCAGGGCCGATCCCAGAAGGCTCAGAACCGTGACCTTCTCGTGAAGGAAGAGAATGGTGAGCATACTGGAGGCCACCGGCGACAGGGCACAGAAGCTTCCGGCCCGCTCTGCGGGCATGTAACGCTGTGCCACCGGCTGCAGGGTCAGTCCGAAGGCAGAGCAGAGGATAACCAGTCCCATGACGCATCCCCACTCGACGCCTCCCTGGGGCAGTCTGGGTGTCTCGAAGAGAAAAGAAGCTGTGAAGCCGATGAGCCCGAGAAAACCGTTCTGCAGAACACCCAGTTCCAGGGAATCATCCTGTCCGGCAAGTCTTGATGTCAGGATAATGTAAACGGCGTAGAACATGGCTGCCGCGATGCCGAAGAGCTCCCCGGCACCGAAGGAGCCGAACCCGTTCTTCAGTGTCAGGCAGGCCACGCCCAGGAGCGCCAGCACCGTGCCCGCAACGGTAACCCGGGAGGGCAGATGTCTGCGAATGACGGCTTCAAACAGCGGCACAAAGGCTACGGCGGTATTTTCCAGAAAGGCTGTGGTGGAGGGATCCGTCCGCTTCAGGCTTGACAGCTCGCAGGTCATGATGGCGAAGAAAGAGACGGAAAGGATGGCCGCCCGGATAACCGTGCTGCGCTTAAGGTGCATGAGGCGGTCCCGGAAGAGGATGGCCAGCAGCACAAAAGCGAAGGTATACCGGAGCCCCAGAATATTGAAAATCCCGATGGTGGTAAGACCGATTTTATTGAAAAGGAATGATGTCGCCCGGGCAACGATCACTGCTGCCAGCAGCAGCTCTGCTTTTTTCTGTGTCATGATGGGCCTCCGCAGGTTCTCCCGAAAAGGTCTGTCGGGGAATATCTGTCTTTTGCTTCTGACATCACTATAGCAGAGAATGATAGTTGCGTAAATAGACATAAAATCAAATCCATATTGCTTAAACGTCAACAAAGGTTTATACTGAGTTAAAACAATGACAGCTGTGAAAGGAGGTTCTGTTGGACTGGGAAAAACTGGAAGTTCTGATGACCGTGCTGGATGAGGGGAGTCTGACGGGAGCGGCAGAAAAGCTCTCCTATACAACCTCCGGACTCAGCCGGATGATTACATCAATGGAAAATGAAACCGGTTTCCCGCTGCTGTTCCGCAGCAGGGAAGGTGTGCGGCCAACGCCGGAATGTGAGATGCTGCTTCCGGCGGTGAGAGAGATCACCTTCTGGGGAAATCGGTTCTCGGAACAGGTCCGCAGTATTCAGGGGATTGAGAGCGGCAGAATCTGTGTCGGAACTGCCTATGAAGCCTATTATCCCTGGCTGTCCCGGATTATTGCCGATTTTTCGGCAGAGCATCCCGGAATTCAGATAGATATCCTGGAAGGAACCAGCAGTGAACTGTCCGGTGCGGTGGCGGAGAACCGGTGCGATTTCTGCATTGCCAGCCGGCGAAAGGGCGAGTTCCGCTTCCGGATGCTGCTTCGGGATGAGATTGTATTTATCCTTCCGGTGAATCATCCCCTTGCGGAGAAAGAAGGTATTCCGCTGCGGGCAGTGGAAGAGGAGCCGTATATTGATTTATACACCGGAAAGGAGACCGATAATTCCAGGATATTCAAAAAGTATCAGATATCTCCGGTGCCGAGGTACTGTACCTCGGACCGCTATGCGGGATATGCCATGGTGGAAGCGGGTCTGGGGATCGCCATGGAAAACCGGCTGATCGCGATGATGCACCGGGATAAAGTGGCGCTCAGGCCGATTATTCCGGAGCAGTTTGCGGAGATTGGAATGGTGTATCCCAGGGAAGAGATGATATCCCCCGCGGCGCGGGCATTTGTATCTTTTGCCCTGTCCAGGGAAGAACAGGCGAAAGAGGACAATATTATCAGACATGAATGAGAATAAAGAGGTGAAAAGAGATGGAGAAAAACAGCATTACGGGGCTGGGCCCCGCAGAAACGACGGAACCGGTGAATGTGGAGAACGCCATAAAAAACTTTGAGGCCAATGGCTTTACCGTGAAGCATTTTGCCACCGGCGAGGAAGCCGCGGCATATCTGGATAAGGCAATTGACGGTACAACGGTGGGGTTCGGAGATTCCCACACCCTGATCGACATGCATGTGGCGGACATGCTCGCAAAGCATAACTATATCGTGGATCCCAATGCCTGTCCGGACAACGTGTTCATCCCGGTGGTGGAGAAGGCCCTGAATACAGAGGTTTTCCTGACCTCCGTGAACGGCGCTTCGGAAACCGGTGAGATGGTGAATATCGACAGCACCGGCAACCGGGTGGCCGGGTCCCTGTTCGGCCATAAAAAGGTCTATTATGTGTTTTCCGTGAACAAGCTTATGCCAACGCTGGAGAAGGCTATCTGGAGGGCGAGGAATATCGCGGCTCCCATCAATGCAAAGCGCTTCGGCTTTAAGACGCCCTGCGCCGTGAGGGGAGACCGCTGCTATAACTGCAAGAGTCCGGACCGAATCTGCAACAAGCTGGTAATCTACATGAAACAGGGAAAGCGGATGGAAGAGGAGATCGTTCTGATCGACGAACCCATGGGATATTGATGGCAGCCCTGCGGTTTTTCCATGGATTCTTCGTACGGATTATGATACAATACAAGTTAGTTATTTCTTACGAAAAAAGCTCTGATTTGGCTCGTGCCAGGAGATAAGGAGGAGAGAAGTATCATGGATTATCTGGAGATTGAGAAGGTTATCGGACGGGAGATTATCGATTCCCGGGGCAATCCTACCGTGGAGGCGGAGGTGACTCTGGCGGACGGTACCGTGGGCCGGGGCTGTGCGCCCAGCGGCGCATCCACCGGTGAGTTTGAGGCTCTGGAGCTGCGGGACGGCGATCGCTACCGCTTCGGCGGCAAAGGCGTGCTGCAGGCGGTGGACAACATCAATACTATCATTGCCCCTGCCATTCAGGGAATAGACGCTTCCGACATTTATGCCGTGGACGCGGCGATGATCGCGGCGGACGGCACAAAGGACAAGTCAAAGCTGGGCGCCAACGCCATTCTCGCGGTATCCATCGCGGCGGCAAGAGCGGCGGCAGCTTCCCTGGATATTCCGCTGTACCGGTTCCTGGGAGGCCTGCAGGCCAACCGTCTTCCGGTGCCGATGATGAACATTTTAAACGGCGGAGCCCACGCGGCCAACACCGTGGATGTGCAGGAATTCATGATTATGCCGGCAGGGGCCCGGACATTCCGGGAAGGACTTCGCTGGTGCACCGAGGTATTTCACGCCCTGCAGGCACTTCTGAAGAAGGAAGGCCTTGCCACTTCCGTGGGAGATGAAGGCGGCTTTGCACCGGACCTTAAGAGCGACGAGGAAGCCATTCAGTACATCCTCGCGGCCATCGAGAAGGCGGGCTACAAGCCGGGACAGGACTTTGTGCTGGCCATGGACGCAGCCGCCAGCGAGTGGAAGGGCGAAAAGAAGGGCGAATACATTCTGCCGAAGGCGGGAACAAAATTCACCTCGGAAGAGCTGATCGAGCACTGGAAACAGCTGGTGGAGAAGTATCCCATCATCTCCATCGAGGATGGTCTGGATGAGGAAGACTGGGAAGGCTGGCAGAAGATGACAGCTGAACTGGGAGATAAGGTGCAGCTGGTGGGCGATGACCTCTTCGTCACCAACACGGAGCGCCTGGCCAAGGGCATTTCCATGGGCTGCGGCAATTCCATTCTCATCAAGCTGAACCAGATCGGTTCCGTCTCCGAGACCCTGGAGGCCATCAAGATGGCCCACAAGGCAGGCTACACCGCCGTGACATCCCACCGCTCCGGCGAGACCGAAGACACCACCATCGCCGACCTGGCCGTGGCTCTCAACACCTGCCAGATCAAGACCGGCGCACCGAGCCGTTCCGAGCGTGTGGCGAAGTACAACCAGCTCCTCCGCATCGAGGAAGCTCTGGGGGCCTCCGCCGTCTATCCCGGCATGGGCGCATTTAATGTAAAACGATAACGATAATTATAATTTAGGAAAGCCGCTGCACAAGGCTGAAACTGCCTGGTGCAGCGGCTTTTCCGTTCTATTTTATGGTTACCACCACCCGGTGAGGCATACAGACGATGACCTCGCCGGGATTTTTTATGTGTCCCTGTTTTACGCAGATTTTATCCGGGCAGTCCGCCTCCCGGACGAAGGCCTCCCCGTCTTTGATGATAAGGCGGTTTGTGCCGCCCTGCCAGCCGTCGATGGTAATATCCAGGTCTTCGGAGAGGGGATAGGTTCCCGTTATATGGCTGTCCACGGAGACCTCCGCGGAGGGGCCGCCGGGCCCGGGGAGGATTCTTCCGTCGGTTATCCGGAGAATGAGCCAGGATGCGGCACAGACTATGACAAGGAACAGCAGAAGAAACAGGGTGTTCCTGCTCTTATGGGACATATTGCTCATGATGCGCCCTCCATATCTTTTACCAGCGCCTCGGCACCGTCGGAATAGAGCACGTCATAATCTTCGGTGACAAAGTATCCGTATACCCCGTCCATGGAATCCAGCAGGGCGATGCCTTTCTCCGGCCCCAGCAGGATGCAGGAGGTGCTTAAGGCGTCCCCGTCCACAGAGCGGGAGGAGACGATGGTTACGGCGACGAGACCGCTCTCGCAGGGATAACCGGTCTTCGGATCCAGGATGTGGTGATAATTCCTGCCGTCCTTTATGAAGTTCCGCTCATAGACGCCGGAGGTCACCACGGACATATCCCGGATTTCCAGGCTGCCGAAGGTGTCCGAATGGTCGGAGAAGGGCTTCTGGAGGCCTATGCGGAAGGGATTTCCCTCTTTATCGCCGACGCAGAGTACGTTGCCGCCCAGGTTGATGATGGCGCTCTTTACGCCCGCATTTACCAGATAGTCCTTCACCCGGTCGGCGATATAGCCCTTGGCGATGGAACCCAGGTCGATGGTGACATCGTCCGTGCGAAAAGTCAGGGTGTTTCCCGAGAGGGATATGTTCCTGTAATCCACCCGGGACACTGCCTCGCGGATCTCTTCTTCCGGGGGCACTTCGCCGGGATTCTCCGAAAAGTTCCAGAGGGTGCTCACCGGCTCGATGGTGATATCGTAGGCGCCATCGGTCTTCTCTGCGTATTCCAGGGCCTCCCGGAGGAGAGCTGCCGTGTCATCGGAGAGGGTAAAGGTGTCTTCCCCGGGCTTTCGGTGGTTTATGCGGTATACCTCGCTGGTTTCGATGGTTTTGCTGAAGACTCCCTCATACTCTTTTACCAGCGCGAAGGCTCCCTCCAGAATCGCCTTGTCCGGGTTATCATACAGCGTGATGGTCACAAAGGTGTTCAGCTGAAACCGGGTCTCGGAGAGGGGTTCGGCCTTCCTTTTGCATGCGCCGGCAGTAAGCAGGACTGCAGTCAGGCAGATCAGGAACAGAAGCCGCAGGAGAAGAGGCCGGGAAGTATTCCGGACGGATAAACGGCAGGGAGCTCCTGCCGGGATGGATGTTCTCATACTTGCGATTTTTCCGTTTTAAACTTATGATGGTTACGATTGGTATCATAGCATTGGAAAAAGGCATGGTCAAGAAATGAGAGACAGGAACAGAGCGGCGCGGGCCGCATTCGGCGGGCTTCTGGTGGCCCTGGCATTTCTTTTCGGATATGTGGAGATGCTCATCCCGATTAATCTCGGAGTTCCGGGTATCAAGCTGGGACTTGCAAACCTTGTAACCATTGCGGCCATCTTCCTGCTGGGCGTTCCGGAGGCGGCTGCGGTGACCATTATCCGGGTCATTCTTACCGGGTTTACCTTCGGCAATCTGTCGATGATGATGTATAGCATGGCGGGGGCCCTCACAAGTCTTGCCGTGATGGCGGCAGTAAAAAGGACGGACCTGTTTGGGATCACCGGCGTGAGCATCTGCGGCGGCGTATCCCACAATCTGGGGCAGCTGTTCTGCGCCATGGCGGTGCTTCGGAATCCGCACCTCATGTACTACTTCCCCGTGCTTCTGGCGGCGGGAAGTGCGGCCGGCGCAGCCATCGGGATTCTCGGAGGAGAGACGGTAAAACGGCTCCGAAGGCTGCCTTTCCTTGACAGAGGGAAGGAGAAAGCGTAAGATATACATAGGTGTTTTGTAGGTTTTTGAGACAGGAGTGCCCTATGATTAAGAAATTATGCCCCATCTGCGACCATGTGATGACGACGGGACACTTCTGCACCAACTGCAGAAGCTTTGTGAGACATCCGAATATCATCGATGCAGACTATTATCTGAATGAGACCCATCCGCCCTTCGAGTCGGACTGCGATTTCCATAATCCGACCTACGCCGGGGAGATGAATAATCATCATCCGGTTTTTACCGGCACGGTGCTGAATGAATCCGGCAGTGCGGTAAGGCAGATGAAGGAGACGCTGGAGGGTAATCTGGCAAAGAGCAGAGAGAGACTCGCAAAAGGAAGGAACGCCGGGACAGGGAGCGCGCGCAATAAGAATCCCTTCCGGATTATCATGATTTTTGTGATGGCCTATTTTATACTGATGTCGGTGCTGGGCGCCATAAGCTCCATTATCTTCGGATAACCTTAAACGGCAGAAGAGGAAGCAGGGCCCGGCAGAAGGGGAAGCAGAGAGGAAGACAGAATGAAGATTTCAACCAAGGGACGCTATGCGCTTCGGATGCTTTTAGACCTGGCGGAGCACGAGGAGGATGGTTTCATCGCCCTCAAAGACATTGCCGCCAGGCAGGATATCTCCAAAAAGTATCTGGAACAGATTGTGCCGGTCTTAAACCGGACGGACCTTCTGCAGGCGAACCGGGGATTCCAGGGCGGATACCGCCTGGCAAGAGACCCGCAGGATATCACCGTGGGAGAAGTGCTCCGGCTCACCGAGGGGAGTCTGGCGCCGGTGTCCTGCCTGACCAGGTCCCCGGAGGAGTGTCCCCGGAGTCCGGAATGCATGACGCTGCCGGTCTGGAAGGGTCTGTACGAGACCATCAACCGGTACCTGGACGGCATCACCCTGCGGGATATCATGGTACAGACCAGGGAGCAGGAGATTGATAATTATATCATCTGAGAAGGCATGGAGCCGCTGACAGGACTTGTCAGCGGCTTTATTTGGGGTTATAATATACAATTGGAAAAAATTCAGTGATGCAAAGATTTAAATCACTAAAGCGAAAGAGGAAAAATCTATGGGCAAGTATTTCGGTACTGACGGATTTCGCGGCGAGGCCAATGTGGCCCTGACGGCGGAGAAGGCTTTCAAGGTCGGAAGATACCTGGGCTGGTATTACGGGACAAAGCATCCGGGCGAAAAGGTGGAAGTTGCCATCGGCAAGGACACCAGACGGTCCAGCTACATGCTGGAGGACGCGCTGTCTGCGGGACTTACCTCCTCCGGCGCGGACGTTTATCTGCTCCATGTAACCACAACCCCCTCCGTCTCCTATGTTGTTCGGACCGAAGGGTTTGACTGCGGCATCATGATCAGTGCATCCCACAATCCATTCTATGACAACGGCATCAAGATCATGCGGGCCAACGGCCAGAAGATCGAGCCGGAGATTGAAGAGAAGATAGAAGCATATATTGACGGCGAAGCGGGCGAAATCCCCTACGCCACAAGAGAGAACATCGGCAGAACCATCGATTTCTCCGCGGGAAGAAACCGCTACATCGGATATCTGATGACAATTCCCTCCCGGGCCTTCAAGGGAATGAAGGTCGGCCTGGACTGCGCCAACGGCAGTGCCTCTGCCATCGCCAAGAGCGTATTCGAGGCCCTCGGCGCGAAGGTTTCCGTCATCAACAACTCCCCGGACGGCACCAACATCAACCGGGGCTGCGGTTCCACCCATATCGAAGCCATGCAGAACTATGTCCTGGACAATGGCCTCGACGTGGGATTCGCCTATGACGG
>Ga0256405_10007088_pt1 | contig 17236 bp, 19 predicted proteins | sample RumenRJG_02DNA_FD_189096 | JGI IMG/M metagenome (GOLD analysis project Ga0256405, IMG submission 189096) | Bovine rumen microbial communities from Lethbridge, Alberta, Canada - RJG_02 | ecosystem: Host-associated > Mammals > Digestive system > Stomach > Rumen | place: Canada: Alberta...
GCGCCGCTGCTCAGGTGCACGCCGCCGCCGACGCAGATGATAGGCCGTTTGGCCTTCTGGAGCTCTTTGATCACTCTTTTGATCTGGACTGCATGTCCCGTCACCGTAGGCTTGTAGGTGCGGATGCTGACAGTCTCGGGATACGCGAATTTGCGGATCTCCGCTTTCTGCACATCGATCGGAATATCGATGAGGACTGGCCCCTTTCTGCCGGTGCTGGCAATGTGGAAGGCCTCTTTCATGATCCTGGGGACATCCGAAGCTTTGCGCACGATATAGCTGAATTTTACGAAGGACTCGCAGGCCCCGGATACGTCGACCTCCTGGAAGACATCGCTTCCCATGAGATTAGAGTCCACCTGGCCGGTGATGCAGACCAGAGGGATGCTGTCCGCGAAAGCCGTAGCGATCCCTGTGATCAGATTGGTCGCGCCGGGACCGCTCGTGACAACGGCGAAGCCGACCTTGCCCGAGATCCTGGCATACCCGCTGGCCTCGTGGGCCGCGTTCTGCTCCTGTCTCACCAGGATGGTCTTAATATTGGTATTCAAAATGCTGTCATAGAAAGGACAGATGGCGACTCCGGGATACCCGAATACATACTCCACCCCTTCAGCCTCAAGACATTTCACAATTGCATCCGCTGCTATCATCTATGTTCCTCCTGATATCAGTTCCGCACCGCGGAAAGGTCGTCGTCTTAAAACAATGCCTGCAGTTTCATACTACAGGCATTGCGCATTCATCAGCATTTGACGAGTTTGAAGCTCTTCTTGCCTCTCTTGACGAGCTTGCCGTCCTTAAGGGCATCCTTTGTGAATACAGCCTTGAAATCCTGGACCTTTTCGCCGTCTACGGTGACGCCGCCCTGTATTACGTCTCTGCGCGCGTCGCCTCTGGATTTCTCCAGGCCTGCCTTTACGAGTATTGTCAAAATATCGACTTCGCCGTTCTCATTAAAGTCCTCCGCGGCGAGAACTGCAGTGGGAACATTGTCCATGCTGCCGGGAGTAGCCGCGCTGAAGAGCGCCTCTGCGCCCGCCTTGGCCTTGGCGGCTTCATCGCTGCCGTGAACCAGTGTGGTCAGCTCTGTCGCAAGGATCTCCTTGGCTGTGTTGAGCTGAGCTCCCTCCCACTTATCCATCTCGTCGATCTGCTCGAGAGGAAGGAAGGTCATCATGCGCAGGCACTTAAGGACGTCCGCGTCGCCGATATTTCTCCAGTACTGGTAGAAATCGTAAGGAGAAGTCTTGTCGGGATCGAGCCAGACTGCGCCCTTCGCTGTTTTGCCCATCTTCTTGCCCTCGGAGTTGAGAAGAAGGGTGATGGTCATAGCGAAAGCGTCCTTGCCGAGTTTCTTGCGGATCAGCTCTGTGCCGGCCAGCATGTTGCTCCACTGGTCGTCGCCGCCGAACTGCATGTTGCAGCCGTAGGTCCTGTACAGGTTGTAGAAGTCGAAAGCCTGCATGATCATGTAATTGAATTCAAGGAAGCTCAGGCCCTTCTCCATGCGCTGTTCGTAGCATCTTGCGCGGAGCATCTCGTTGACGCTGAAGCAGGATCCGATATCCCTGAGGAATTCGATGTAGTTGAGATCTCTGAGCCAGTCGGCGTTGTTGACCATCATGGCCTTGCCTTCGCCGAATTCGATAAAGCGGCTCATCTGTTTCTTGAAGCACTCACAGTTGTGGTCGATCTGCTCGACGGTCATCATAGAGCGAAGATCCGTGCGGCCGGAGGGGTCGCCGATCATGCCTGTGCCGCCGCCTACGAGCGCTATGGGCTTGTTGCCTGCTTCCTGCAGTCTCTTCATAAGAAGAAGGGCCATAAAGTGGCCGACGTGCAGGGAATCTGCGGTGGGATCAAAGCCGATATAGAAGGTTGCCTTGCCGTCGTTGACCAGGTCTCTGATCTCGGCGGGATCCGTAAGCTGTGCCAGAAGGCCCCTGGCCTGCAGTTCCTCGTAGATTTTCATATTCTTTTCCATCTTTTCTTCTCCTAAATATATATTACTGCCACTGCAGCCCGCTGCTCTCGATCCTGCCCTCTCGCAGCATCAGATCCTCAACGGCCTGCCCGGGAGCTTCGTTTCCGAACAGGACCCGGCTCACAGTGCGGATGATCGGGGCCTCCACGTCGTATTTATCGGCGAGCTGGAGCGCCGCCTTCGCGCTGTATACGCCCTCCACGACCTGTTTGACCTCCTTCATGGCCTCGTCGGCCGTCATACCTTTACCGATCAGGATACCGGCTCTGCGGTTTCTGGAGTGCATAGAAGCACAGGTAACGATCAGGTCACCGATACCGGTAAGTCCGGAGAATGTCTCCGGCTTTCCGCCCATGGCGATGCCGATCTGGGAGATCTCGGCGATGCCCCTGGTGATCAGGGCAGCCTTGGTGTTGTCCCCGTATCCCAGGCCGTCCGCGCAGCCCGCTGCCAGCGCGATGACGTTCTTAAGCGCCGCGCCGACCTGCATTCCCAGCATATCGGGGCTCGTATAGACGCGGAAATTGCTTCCCATAAAAACGGACTGGACATACTCCGCCACTTCCCTGCGGGAAGCGCCTGCCACGATCGCTGTGGGAAGTCCTGCTCCGACTTCCTCCGCGTGGGTGGGGCCGCACAGAACCGCGGCCTCGCAGTGAGGGATCTCCTCTTTGATGACCTCTGTCATTGTCAGAAGCGTATCCTCTTCAATTCCCTTGGCCACAGATACGATCAGCTGGCCGTACCTGCAATATTTTGCCATATTCTTAGCAGTGCTGCGCACAAACGCGGAAGGGACAGCCAATACCAACATGTCCTTGTCGCGCATGACCTTCTCAAGGTCCGTGCACGCCGCCACCGTCTCATCCAAAATAACGCCCGGAAGCTTGACGGACTGCTGGTGGGTGTTATTGATCATGTCCACTTCGTCCTGCATGACGGACCAGATCTCCACCTTATGGCCGCATTCTGCAAGATGAGCAGCCAAAGCTGTTCCCCAGCTTCCCGCGCCGATCATTCCGATTCTAGCCAACGTCTCTCTCCTTATGTCAAAATATCGATCACTTCTTGCCGCCCAGATCCAGTTTCTCCGAATTGGTCTTGAAGAGATAGGTCTTTCTCTCATTTCCGCTCAGAAGTCTTCCGATGTTGGCCCTGTGTCTGTAATAAGCCATAAATGTGAGGAAGAACTGGATCAGATACATCTCGATCAGGTTGGCCTGGCTCACAGCGCCGAAAACGCCCATCTGTCCCTCGATGATCATCTGGATAAATGTGCCGCCGTAGACCATAAGGGATCCCAGTGACACAAACTTGGTGGTCAGATAAGGGACAAAGAACAGCAGGATGGAACTGGGGATGAAGCTCCAGTGATAGCCGAACGCGAATCCGGCCATGACAGCTACGCCCTTGCCGCCCTTGAAGTTCATATAGAAGGGGAAATCGTGCCCCAGCACGACGCCCATAAACGCCCAGGATTTAAGAAGGTACACCGTTTCGGGATGGGACTTGCCGAAAAGCGCGCCTACTAAAAGGAGCGCGATCAGGCATTTGAGCATGTCGCCCGCAAAAACGAGAAGGCCTGCCTTGGTGCCCAGGACGCGGATCGCATTTGTCGTTCCCGCGTTTCCGCTTCCGTATTCGCGGATATCAATGCCCTTCATCCTGCCCAGAATGTAAGCAGTCTGGAAACATCCAAATAAGTATCCGAGTGCAAGACATAAAATTCTAAGTCCGATCATCACATTTCCTCCTTTAACCGTTTCTTATGCGGCTTCCTAATGTGTTTTACTCTTATTTTTTATCCTCGCCGCGCTCGCGGACGATAAACTTAAGGGGCGTTCCCCTGAATCCGAAGGCATCCCTGATCCTGTTCTCGAGGTATCTTAAATAGGAGAAATGCATCAGTTCCTTCGTATTTACAAACAGAACGAAAGTCGGAGGTTTGACCGCCACCTGGGTCGCGTACATGATCTTGAGCATGTGACCCTTGTCGCTCGGCGGCTGCTGCATCACGCAGGCTTCACTTATGATCTCATTGAGTACGCCCGTCTGAATGCGCATATTCTGGTTCGCGCTCACAAGGTCGATCTCATCGTACAGTTTGACCAGTCTCTGGCCTGTCTGCGCTGAGATGAAGATGATCTCCGCATAAGAGAGAAACGACAGCACGGACCGGATTTTGTCAGTGTACTTCTTTACGGAGTGATTGTCCTTCTCCACAAGATCCCATTTGTTGACTGCTACAATAACGGCTTTGCCTCTGTCGTGGGCGATTCCGGCGATCTTGGCGTCCTGCTCCGTAATGCCCTCCTGCGCGTCGATCACGAGGATCGTTATGTCCGCCCTCTCGACCGCGCCTACTGTGCGGACGATCATATAGCGCTCAAGGTTCTCCTTGATCTTATTCTTGCGGCGAAGTCCCGCCGTATCGATAAAGACGTATTCCTTGCCGTCGTGCCTGACCCGGGTGTCAATGGCGTCCCTGGTCGTCCCCGCGATGTCGGAGACAATAACTCTGTTCTCGCCGATCAGACGGTTTACGATAGACGACTTGCCTACGTTGGGTTTACCGACGACTGCCACGTAGATCGCGTCGTCCTCTTCCTCCTCGCCGGTCCCTGCCCTGAAGTTTTTCACCACTTCATCGAGCATATCGCCGATTCCTGTGCGGTTTGCCGATGAGATCGGGAAGGGATCTCCGATCCCCAGGTTGTAAAACTCATATACATCCGCCATCTGCCTGGTGGGATTGTCCGTCTTGTTCACGCACAGGACCACCGGCTTCTGCGCCCTGCGGAGCATATCCGCCACTCTCATGTCGGAGTCCACAAGTCCTGTCTTGAGATCCACCATAAATATGATGACATCAGCCATATCGATCGCGATCTGGGCCTGCTCCCTCATCTGGGAGAGAATGATATCTCCGGAGTCCGGCTCAATACCGCCCGTATCGATCAGTGTAAAATCATAATTCAGCCAGCTGCAGTCCGCGTAGATCCGGTCTCTCGTTACGCCCGGCGTATCCTCCGTGATGGAGATCTGTCTTCCCGCCAAAACATTGAAGAGCGTCGATTTGCCCACGTTGGGCCTTCCGACCACTGCCACAATAGGCTTATTTTTTTTCTTGCTCATTATATACCTTTCTGTTAAGAATCCATATGTCTCTATATTTTATCCAATCTGGCCCTCAATGTAAACAACGCTTTTGCTTGTATTTCTCGTCTTCTGCCTATAGAATGATATTGAACTGCAGGCTTTACGGCTTTGCGCCGCGCACACTTCCTGTTTAAAACATTTATGAAGGAGATTTCATGGCCACAGAACACGTATTACACGACAAACTCGAGCAGACCAGCAATCCCGTTGCACCTCTTGCCCTGATCGTTCTTCCTTCCGCGGAAAAGCTCGGCGAGAAAATAAACAAATGGATCCACTACTTCCGTATCGGAGACCACAATGCGCACAGGAGTGATCCCACTTATGACGGATACTACGAGGAAGATTACAGACTTCCTCTCGTTCTTCCCCGCTTCTCGACCGGCGAAGGAAAGGCTGTGCTTCAGGATTCTACCAGAGGCAAGGATATCTTCATTATCGTGGATATCACCAATTATTCCATTACCTATGAGATGAACGGCTTCACAAACCACATGTCCCCGGATGATCATTTCCAGGATCTCAAGAGGGTGATCGCAGCCATCAACGGCAAGGCCCACAGGATCAATGTCATCATGCCTTTCCTGTACGAGGGGCGCCAGCACAAGAGAAGCGGCCGGGAATCTCTGGATGCCGCTATCATGTATAAGGAGCTCTGCGATTTGGGGATCAAGAATTTCATCACTTTCGACGCCCATGATCCCAGGATCCAGAACGTCAATCCGCTGGTGGACTTCAACAACTTCACATCCCCCTATCAGTTTCTCAAGTCCCTTATGAGATCAGTCCCGAACCTGATCGTGGACAAGGACCACATCGTCGTCATCTCTCCCGATGAGGGCGCGCTGGACAGGACTGTATACTTTGCCAACGTGATCGGAGCGGATACGGGAATGTTCTATAAGAGAAGGGATTACTCTGTGATCGTCAACGGCAAGAATCCCATCGTAGAGCACAGATTCCTGGGCACTGACCTCGCGGGCAAGGACGCGATCATCATAGACGATATGATCTCCTCCGGCGGGTCCATCCTTGACACCTCCCGCCAGCTCAAGGAGAACATGCATGCCAGAAGAGTCTTTTTGTGCACCACTTTCGGTCTGTTCACGGACGGCCTGGATGTCTTTGACAAAGCTTATGAGAAGGGATATTTTGACAAGCTCGTCACCACCAACCTCACCTATCAGCCCCCGGAACTGGCGGGCAGAGTGTGGTTTGAGCCCGCTGACATGAGCAAGTTTACCGCGATGATCATTGACTTTATCAACCACGACATCGGTATCTCCAATATGAGCACCTCGACGGATAAGATCCACCGGATCCTTGAGAAGATCAACCGCCACGAACAGAGCGAATTCGAGCAGATGCAGTTCGACCAGACTGAGTTCTGACGGACATAAGATCACAATCAGAAATACATGCAAAGAGGCCGGGAAGCCGCCGGGGTTCACCCCCACAGCTTCTCGGCCTCTCTTTTTATACTCTTTTGTCAGCTATTACCACACTCTCCAGTGCGGCTTCGCGCGGCTGTACGCGATATAAGGAAAAGCATTGCGGATCCAGCGGACAGCGCAGTCTCTGCTGTCCTCTTTCTCCGGCGAAGGTCCTTTCGTATCATCCGGTATCGTGATCGCGATCACATCAAACCGGATACTTGTGCTGAAGGGGTCGATTCCTTCCTCGTGCATATAGAAGTCCGCGCACCTGCAGATCCTCTTCTGTTTGGCGGATCCTACAGCCTCAAGTCCGTCGCCGCTCTTCTCCCCGGCTTTCCGGGCTTTTACTTCGACAAAGAGCAGCGTCCGGTCCTGCTGCGCGATGATGTCGATCTCCGCTTCCCGGGACCTGAAGTTTCTCTCAAGGATCCTGACTCCGCGCGACGACAGATAGTCTGCCGCCAGATCCTCCATCTCTTTTCCGGTCTTTCTCAGGTTCTCTCCCGGCAAGCTCCCAACACCTCCCGTCACTCCTTCACTATCCTGGTGATAAAGGACCTTCTGTGGATCGGACACGGTCCGTGCTCCCGGATCGCGTTCATGTGCTCTCTGGTCCCGTAGCCCTTATGCTTCGCGAATCCGTACTCCGGATATTTCGCGTCCATCTCCTCCATGATCCTGTCCCTGGTCACCTTGGCCAAAATAGAGGCGGCGGCTATGGAAATGCACTTCGCGTCGCCCTTGACAACGGGTACCTGCGGCAGCGCAATGCCCGGAATCGTCACTGCGTCATTGACCAGTACGGAAGGCTTTACCTTCAGCTGACTCACTGCAAGGCGCATCGCCTCGTAAGTCGCCTGCAGGATATTGATCTCATCGATGCGGGCCGGTTCCACGAGGGCCACCGACCAGGCGAGCGCCTCTTCCTTAATCTGATCGAACAACATGTCTCTCTTTTTTGCAGAGAGTTTCTTGGAATCGTTCAGATACAGGATGTCGTGATCCTCAGGCAGGATAACCGCTCCCGCTGCCACAGGTCCCGCAAGCGGCCCTCTGCCCGCCTCGTCGATCCCTGCGATCACGAACGCGTTCGTGCCCAGCGCTTCCCTGACCAGATCCGTCTCGAATTCCCGCATTCCCCTGATCCGCTCTTTTTCCAGTTCCAGTTTGATCTTCTGTTTCTCAGTCATAACTGTCTCCGATGTCACTTATCCGTAAGAAGCCCGAATTCGCTGAAGGGATACAGGCGCAGCCATGCCCTGCCGATGATGATGGACCGCGGAATATTTCCCACTTCCAAATATCGGCTGTCCAGGCTTACCTCCCTGTTGTCTCCCAGGACAAAATATTCATCTTCCCCCAGGACGATCTCACCCTTTCTTTCCTGCGGCAGCGTGATCCCGTAGCCGTACTCTTCACCAAGTTCCTTACCGTTTATAAAGATCGTGCCGTCTTCACTGATCTCCACTGTCTCCCCGGGCATTCCGATGATCCTCTTTATATAGAATTCATTCACAGGCTCATGGGGAAAGACAATGATATCGAATCTCTCCGGATCCCGGAAGCGGTACGTGATCTTATCCGTGATCAGCTGGTCTTCGTCCTGAAGAGTAGGTACCATGGAATTTCCGATCACTTCCGTTCTCTGTCCCACATAGCGCACGATCAGAAAGGAGAGAAAAAGGACTCCCGCAATATACAGCACATTGGAAAGAATTCTCTTTGCCTCTTTACTCACTGGTTTCTCCTCCTTCCGGCGGCGTCTCAAGGGAGATCCTGCCGGTCTTTCCGTTTCTGAAATCGTCCAGGACCATTTTGGAAGCTCTCTGCCAGTCCGGCTCGCCGCCCGTTTTGAGAAGGTTCCTGGACAGGGCGATCTCTCCCAGAAGCTTAGCGCTGTCCATCGGGAATTCCCATTCCGAACCCTCAGGATCGTATCTTTCTTTTAAAAGGGCAGGGTACTCTCTCTGAAGGAAATCGAGCAGCTCAAGGGACAGTTCCTGTTCCTCGAGCAGTTCCTGTCGGATCGCGCCTGTCAGAGCCAGGTTGACCCCGACCTGTCTGTCCTCGAACTTGGGCCACAGAATTCCGGGCGTGTCCAGAAGTTCCAGGTTTTTATTGAGACGGATCCACTGCTTTCCTCTGGTGACGCCGGGTTTATTGCCCGTCTTAGCGCTCGCCTTGCCCGCAAAGGAATTGATAAAGGTGGATTTCCCTACATTTGGGATCCCCACGACCATAGCCCTCAGGGGGCGTCCGACGATCCCTCTTCTCTTATCCCTCTCGCGTTTTGCGGCACACGCCTTTTCCACATACGCTTTGATCTTTTCATTGGCTTTTCTGGTGCGCGCGTCCATGGCGATGACCATAAAGCCTTTGTCCTCGAAGTATTTCTGGAACTTCGCCGTCCGGGCCGGATCAGCCATGTCCGCCTTCGTCATCAGAAGGATCCTGGCTTTATTCCCGCACAGCGAATCGATGTCCGGATTGCGGCTGCTAAGCGGGATCCTTGCGTCCGCAAGTTCGATCACCAGATCCACGAGGCCAATATTTTCCTGCATCATCCTGCGGGCCTTGGTCATATGCCCCGGATACCACTGATAATCCATCCGCTCCTCCCTTTTTTGTCAACTAAATATGCCGCACTGCATTCACAGCGCGGCATACCTTCAAACTCGCTTTATTGATCAGCGGTCGTTCAGAGCCTTGACCTTGGCTTTCTTGCCGCTCAGGTTGCGGAGATAGTTGAGCTTCGCTCTTCTGACTTTACCGCGTCTGACAACGTCAACCTTCTCAACGTTGGGGCTGTGAAGGGGCCATGTCTTCTCAACGCCGATTCCGCTGGATTCCTTGCGGACGGTGAAAGTAGTTCTCGCGCCGCCGCCCTGGATCTTCAGGACTGTTCCCTCAAAGATCTGGATTCTCTCGCGGTTGCCCTCTTTGATCCTGTTGTGAACACGTACTGTGTCACCGATGCTGAACTGGGGAGCGTTCTCCTTCAGCTGTTCTTTCTCGAGTTCCTTGATGATTTCGTAATTCATTTCAATCTCCTTTATACTGGGGACGTTCTTGCCGTCATTCACCGCCTGACGGGCTGCGGCAGAGGACCGTCTTAGATTTGGGACATGCTGCCAAAGCAACATTAATAATTTACCACATAGGCCGAGCGGATGCAAGCAAAATATTATTTGCAATATTTTGCCGCGTCCGGATGCTCCTGCATATACTTTTCATACAGGTCAGGCCTTCTCAGCCTTGTCCTCTCCAGCGACTGTTCCTTCCTCCAGCGGTCCACCTTCGCGTGGTCGCCGGACAGGAGCACCGCCGGCACTTTCTTGTCTCTCCAGATCTCGGGCCGCGAATACTGCGGATATTCCAGCAGACCGTTCATAAAGGAATCTGTGTCCGCGGAGACCCCGTTTCCGAGCACGCCCGGGATCAGCCTTGAAACTGTATCTATGACCACCATCGCCGGCAGCTCGCCGCCTGTGAGTACATAATCTCCGATCGAGATCTCATCCGTCACGATCTCCTCAAGGACTCTCTCGTCGATCCCCTCATAGTGACCGCAGAGAATGATGAGATTTTCCTCCTGCGCCAGTTCCTGGGCCTTCTTCTGGTTGAAAGTGCTGCCCTGAGGCGTCATATAGACAACCCTGGCCGGTTTTTCCAGCGTATTCTGCACCGCCATACAGGCGTCGTAAACGGGCTGCGCCTGCATCAGCATGCCGGCTCCTCCGCCATATGTGTAATCGTCCACTTTTCTGTGCTTGTTGGCGGCGTAATCCCTGATATTGACCGCGTCAAGGCTGACCAGCCCTTTCTGCATCGCCCTTCCGGTTATGCTCGTGGCCAGTCCCTGTTCGATCATCTCAGGGAAAAGTGTCAAAACATAGAATCTCATATCACAGGTTCTCCAGTCCGGGGAGAAGATGAACTTTCATGCTTCCCTCTTCCAGGTTCACGTCCAGGATGCAGTCGGGGATGGCAGGGATCAGAATGCTCTTCCCTTCATCATTTCTCACATCATAGACATTATTGGCGCCTGTCTCGATCACATCTTTAATGACGCCGAGCTCTCTCCCGTCATCCGCCGTAACCGTAAGTCCGAGCAGGTCCGGGATAAAATACTCCCCTTCTTCCAGCTCTATGGCGTCCTCCCTGGGGATCAGCAGCTCCGACCCCTTGAGTCTCTCCACGTCCTCGATCCTGTCCATCTGCTCAAAACCGAGAATGACGAACTTCTTGAAGAATTTGACGCTTCGGATCTTCAGTATTCTCTCCTCGCGCCCCGTATCCAAAATGACCTGTTTGAGGTCCAGAAATCTCCTCGGCTCATCCGTGGTGGGAAACACCTTCACCTCGCCGCGGAGCCCGTGTGTTCCGGCGATCACGCCCACTCGAAATCTAGATACCATATCTTTCCTCATTCACAAAGCGGCGGCAGCGTTTGCCCGCTGCCGCCGCATGATAAGCTATTCAATCGGCTGCTCAGTCGATGTCCACATCCACTCTGATATCTTCTCTTGAAGCGGCAGCCTTGACGACAGAACGGATTGCCTTAGCAATTCTGCCCTGTTTGCCAATGACTTTGCCCATGTCAGAAGGTGCGACATGAAGCTGGATCCGGATGTTCTTGCCCTCCTGCGTCTGCGTGACGACAACCTCATCGGGATGATCGACAAGCGCCTTGGCGATCAATTCAACTAATTCTCTCATAAATATCCCTTCCGACTGTCAGGTCCGAACTTGTTGATCAGTACTTCCTGATCTGTATTATTTAAGGCCGGCCTGCTTGAACAGCTTCTTGACAACAGTAGTGGGCTGCGCGCCGTTGGAGATCCACTTCTTGGCTGCTTCTACATCAACCTTGACAACAGCGGGATCTGTGTTGGGATTATAAGTTCCGATCTCTTCGATAGCTCTGCCGTTTCTGGGAGTGGATGCCTCTGCTACCACGATTCTGTACATCGGTACCTTCTTCTCACCGATTCTCTTTAATCTGATCTTTACTGCCATGACTTGATTTCCTCCTTAAGAAATTGTTTGCTTTTAAAATGCTGCGTCCTTAGGCGTAAAACTGCCTGACGCGTATATTTTGAACAGAATAAATTCTGATTCATACTGCGCTGATGGCCGGTCAGAAGGGGAATCCTCCTCTTCCTCCCATGCCGCCCATTCCGCCGAAACCGCCCATTCCGCCGAACGGATTAGCGTTTCTGCGTCTCTTGCCTTTCTTACCGACTCCCGACTGCTTCATCATCTTGGACATCTGGTTAAACTGCTTGATGAAGCGGTTGACGTCGGCGATATCGTTTCCGGATCCCTTCGCGATCCTGAACTTTCTCTGAGGCGTAAGAAGTTTGGGATTAGCCCTCTCTTCCGGCGTCATGCTGAGCACGATCGCCTCTGTGCGCTTGAGCTGCTTCTCATCGATCATGTTGTCGAGCTGGTCCTTGTTGATCCCCATGCCGGGAAGCATACCGAGAACGCTTGAAAGGCCGCCCATCTTCCTCATCTGCTTGAGACTGTTGAGGTAGTCGTTGAAGTCGAACTTGCCCTTCTTGAGATGCGACACCATGTCGCGGCTCTCCTGCTCGTCCTGCTTGTCCAGATTCTGCTGGGCCTTGTCAATGAGGGTCAGAACATCGCCCATGCCGAGGATCCTGCCCGCCATTCGGTCCGGGTAGAACTGCTCGAGGTCGGAAAGCTTCTCGCCCATACCAACGTACAGAATGGGCTTTCCGGTAACTGCCTTGATCGACAGAGCCGCGCCGCCTCGGGTGTCGCCGTCCATCTTGGAAAGGATCACGCCGTCTACGCCTACCTTCTCGTCAAAGGTCTTGGCAACGTTGACAGCCTCCTGACCGGTCATGGCGTCCACTACCAGAATGGTCTGGTGAACGGTCACAGCCTTCTTGATGTCAGAGAGCTCCTGCATCATCTCCTCGTCGATCTGCAGACGACCCGCAGTATCGAGGATGACAAGATTCTCTTTGTTCTTATTAGCATGCTCGATCGCCGCCTTCGCGATATCGGCCGGATCATGCCTGTCTCCCATGGTGAAAACATCGACGCCCTGCTTCTCACCGTTTACCTGCAGCTGTTTGATAGCCGCGGGACGGTAGATGTCCAGCGCCACGAGCAGGGGCTTTTTGCCCTTCTGCTTGAACTTGCCCGCGATCTTGGCTGCTGTTGTAGTCTTACCTGCGCCCTGCAGACCGACCATCATCACGACGGTCATTTGCTTGCCGGGCTGCAACTGCAGCTCTGTGGTCTCGCTTCCCATCAGCGAAGTCATCTCTTCGTTGACGATCTTGATGACCATCTGCGCGGGATTGAGGCCGTTCATGACCTCTTCGCCGACCGCTCTCTCCTGCACGGAGCTCACAAACTGCTTGACGACCTTGAAGTTGACGTCCGCTTCAAGCAGAGCCATCTTGACTTCGCGCATCGCGCTCTTGACATCGCTCTCAGTGAGCTTGCCCTTGCCGCTCAGTTTGCTGAATATACTGTTTAGCTTATCTGTTAAGCTGTCAAATGCCATATAGACGATCCTCTGAAATCTTGTACTTTACCAAATATGCCGGGGTAAAACAGACGCCGGTCCTCTTCAGGATTCCAGACCCTCCCGGATTTCCTCCGCGATCCCCGCAATAAGGGAAGCCTGCGCCTCGGGGATCTCCTCCGCGGAAGCGATCTCCCTTAGTCTGTCGGCACATTCTCTGAGTTTGCCGAAGCGGCGGATCATTCCGAGCTTGTTCTCGTATCCGCGCATGATCACCGTACATCTTCTCACAAGATCATGCACCGCCTGCTTGCTGACGCCCTCGGTCTCAGCGACCTCATTCAACGATAAATTGTCATAGACGACCTTTTCATAGATCTTCTGCTGGTGCCCTGTGAGAAGCGAGCCGTAGAAGTCATACAAAAGGCCCTGTTCAACGATCTTTTCCATCACCTGCACTATATTACAGTCCCGATACTCAAGTGTCAAGTGTTTTTTCTTTACTCGTTAAAATCAGCTACTCTGTCGATACACTCAGATCCAGCGCCACATCTCCTTCGATTCCGTTAACTGTCCCTTTCAGGCTGTACTGCCAGCACTTGAACTTATAGGGGAAATAGAGATAATCCCCGTAGTCAGCGATCCACTTGTCGTACTCTTCCAGTTCCGCCATATTCAGGAGCATGTGGAAGGCCGCCGTATTTGCGTATATAACGGGTTCATAGCCTGCTTTCTTTATTTTGGCGCAGAACGCCCTGACTCCCTGGGTCCATTCCTCCCTGGTCTGTCCGCTGAGGGAACTGGTGTGATCCGGTATCTGCACGCGCACCGCCACCGGCGCTCCCATCTCCTGCTGGCTCATGCTCAGGTTCGAGAGGACAAAGTCCGCGATCTCTTCCGCCGCCTTTTCGCTGTCCGCGTCGAGGTCCACATAACATCCGATCCTTAGTCCCACGGATTTTGCGCCGCTCATGTTCTCCTGGAATCTCTCATCCTGCGCCAGTTCTCCGTCAGTATTTCTGACCGCGGCCCGGATCATCGCGAACGCGATCTGCTCCTCTGCCACTTTGGCCCAGTCGATCTCTCCGTTGAGCGCAGAGACGTCGACGCCTCTGTTCACAGAGACGCCCGCGTTCTCTCCTATATAATCCATTCCTCCATTTTCGCCCTGCGCGAAGTCTGTCTCGGAAAACGGATTCGTCTGAAGATTTCTGTCCACGGGATAGAAATAATAGCGCCCCTCCCACATAACGACAAGATCTCCGGGAAAGAGGTTCCTCAGCATTGAGATCGTGCTGTTGCCTGACTCGAAAGAAGACTGGATCTCAAGGAGCAGCCTGTTGCGCTCCGCCTGCGCCGCCCCGTATCTGATCTTCTCGATCTGGCTGTCGGTGTAGATGCTCCCCTCCACCTGCTTCTCGCTTCTAAGCCTTTCGAGGCGCACGAAGAGGATCACTGTCATCGCAAGGGACGCGGCAGTGATCATGCACATAAAAAGAATATTCAAAAAATAGAATACCTTTCTGTGATTCGGATTAGATTTTTCAGGTTCTCTGTTTTCCATTTAGATGCTCCTGGAATACTGACCAAGCCTTACCGGACCAAAATATAGCTCAAATGCTCACCACAGCCTGATGGACCTTGTACCCGTTATCCGAAAGTGCCTTGATGATCTGTTTCTTGTGTTCCGTGCCGAAAGCTTCCAGTGTGATCCTCAGTTCCACTGCCGCATTGCGGTTGATGGAAACGAACTGGTTGTGCTCGAGCTTAATGACATTTCCGTTGACGCCGGCAATGATCCCGGATACTCTGTGCAGTTCGCCCGGCTTGTCGGGAAGGCGCACAGAGATCGTGAAGATCCTGTCTCTCATGATGAGACCCTGCTGAACGACGCTGGACATTGTGATGACGTCCATATTGCCGCCGCTGAGGATGGATACCACTTTTTTGCCCCTGCAGCTAATGTGTTTGAGAGCGGCAACTGTCAGAAGGCCGGAATTCTCGACGATCATTTTGTGATTTTCCACCATATCGAGGAAGGAGACCACCAGGTCTGAATCCGGTACTGTGATCACCTCGTCCAGATTCTTCTGAAGATAAGGGAATATCTGTGTTCCCGGCGTTTTTACGGCTGTGCCGTCCGCAATTGTGTTAACTTCGGGGAGCGTGACGACTTTTCCCGCCTCTAAAGACGCCTTGAGGCATGCCGCGCCCTCCGGCTCAACCCCGATGACTTTCGTATTGGGCTTGAGCATCTTGACAAGTGTAGAGACGCCGGTGGCAAGTCCGCCTCCGCCCACGGGGACCAGAATGATGTCCACCAGGGGAAGATCCTTTATGATCTCCATAGCGATAGTACCCTGTCCCGTCGCGACATCGGGATCGTCAAAAGGATGGATGAAAGTATAACCGTGTTCCGCCGCGAGTTCCAGCGCGCGGGTGCACGCCTCGTCATATACATCTCCGTAGAGGACCACTTCCGCGCCCAGGGCCTTGGTCCTGTTCACCTTAATGAGAGGCGTAGTGGTGGGCATTACGATGACCGCCTTTGCTCCGAATCGCTTCGCCGCGTAAGCTACTCCCTGCGCGTGGTTGCCCGCGGAAGCAGTGATCAGGCCCCTCGCCCTCTCCTCCTCGCTCAGCGTGCTGATCTTGTAGTAGGCGCCCCTCACCTTGTAAGCGCCTGTTCTCTGGCGGTTCTCGGGTTTTAAATATACCTTGCCGCCCGTCCTCTCACTGAAATAGTCCGAGTAGATAAGGCTTGTGTCCAGTGTTACCTGGTCCACCGCCTCGCAGGCCTCCTCGAATTTCTTCAGTGTGATCTTCTCTTTCAGTCCCATGTATAAGTCCTTTCGTATCAATAGAAAATCGCGTCCACGAACTGGTCGGGGTTGAATTTCTGCAGGTCCTCGATCGCTTCGCCCACGCCGATAAACTTCACCGGGATCCCCAGTTCAGACTGCACCGCGATGGCGATACCGCCCTTCGCGGTTCCGTCCATCTTGGTAAGAACTATACCGGTCAGGTTTGTGACACTGGCAAATTCCCTCGCCTGGAAGATCGCGTTCTGGCCTGTGGTGCCGTCAAGAACCACCCAGTTCTCCCGAAAGCACCCGGGATACTCCCTGGTGATGATCCTGTCGATCTTTTTGAGCTCCGCCATCAGGTTCTTCTTGTTGTGGAGACGGCCGGCTGTATCTACGAGAAGGATATCCGTCTTTCTCGCCTTAGCGGCCTGCACAGCGTCGTATACGACCGCCGCGGGGTCTGACCCCTCAGCTGCTCCGATGATGTCGACGCCGGCTCTCTTTGCCCACTCTGTGAGCTGCTCGTTAGCCGCCGCGCGGAAAGTGTCAGCGCTGGCGATCAGCACTCTTTTGCCCTGTTTGCGGTAATTGGCCGCAAGCTTTCCTACAGAGGTTGTCTTGCCGACGCCGTTCACGCCGATCACAAGGACTACTGCCGGTCCCTCTTCAAAGGCATAGGCGTCCTTACTCTGTTTCATTTTATTCCTGATCCCCAGGATCAGTTCCTGGCGGCAGTCAGGGCAGTACCGGATCCTCTCATCCTTTACTTTCTGCCGGAGATCATCCAGAAGCTCTTCCGTCGTCTGGACGCCGATATCTCCCATGATCATCGTCTCTTCCAGCTCCTCGAGGAACTCCTCGCTGACATTCTCATACCCGTAGGTATTGAAGATGATGTCCATATTGTCGGAGATGTTCGCCTTAGTTTTGCTGAGCCCTTGTTTAAGCCTGTCAAATAAGCCCATATTCACCTCTTTATAATTAACTTGACTTTATTTCTTTCACTTCCCGCAGCGCACTGTTCCCGGGGATCAGGAGACAAGATCCTTTTCATCGATCAGGTCCACGCTGACGAGGGCTGAGACGCCCTTTTCCTGCATCGTGATACCGTACAGACGGTCCGCCTCCTGCATCGTGCCTCTTCTGTGTGTGATCACGATAAACTGTGTGTGCTCCGTAAGTCTGTGCAGGTAGTCCGCGAACCTGTCCACATTGCTCTCATCCAGCGCCGCTTCGATCTCATCGAGCAGACAGAAGGGCGAGGGCTTCAGATTCTGAATCGCGAACAGAAGGGCGATCGCCGTGAGGGCCTTCTCTCCGCCCGACAGCGCGTTCATGT
>Ga0256405_10007090_pt1 | contig 17234 bp, 24 predicted proteins | sample RumenRJG_02DNA_FD_189096 | JGI IMG/M metagenome (GOLD analysis project Ga0256405, IMG submission 189096) | Bovine rumen microbial communities from Lethbridge, Alberta, Canada - RJG_02 | ecosystem: Host-associated > Mammals > Digestive system > Stomach > Rumen | place: Canada: Alberta...
CCGGATTCATATGGCGGTGCATCTATACCTGCAAATGCAATCAGTGCCTTACCACTATGAAATCTTCTTATATCGCCTATCTCCGCAATCAGTTTAGGAGCCAAGACATCGCCAACGCCTCCCATCGCTCGTACAGTTTTATATTCAGGAAGTGTCTTTGCCAGTTCTTTCATTCGTGTTATTATCTTCAGTAAGGTACTGTCGATTTCTCGAAGTACCCTTACCGCTTCCAATACCAGCATTTTGGTCGATGGGGTATTGGCAGGCAATGTCGAGATACCATCAGATGCAAGGTCATATAGCTCAGCTGCTTTTGATCGGTTCTGGTGGTATTTCTTTTCTGCCGCCCAAGAAACATAATCCTCAATAAACTCATCCTTTGTCATCGCGGTTATGTTATCAAAATGCCAGTATCTTTCTACAAAATCACTTAACTTGTCCTTTCCGTTGCTTTCGCTCCAACTATGAAGCATCTTCTTTACTCCTGGCATTGTATAATCCAACATATGCGTTAATTCAAGCAGTGCCTTTACATGAAGTTCCATGTAATGGCAATACTGTCTTCCCAGAAGTTTTAGTTCAGAGTACACGTCATCACTTCCTTGATGGTTTTCCAAACGATACCAGTTATCAATCCCATAGTTTGCAATGGTAATTGAATCCTGCTTATCTGTCTTTACTCTTCTAAGTCCTCTGGATGCATACTCCTTCATTTCAAACGGATTAATTACAGCTACAAAAAGGTTCTGATCCTGAAGTGATGACAACATCGGCAAATGATATATGCCGGTTGCCTCCATAACTATACGAATTTCTCCGTCCAGCCGTTGAATCATTTGAATCAGATTCTTCAGCTCACTCTCTGTGTATCTTACCTCAAATGGGCTTGCGACAATCTCCCCATAAGGTTTTCAGTATGCACACTGTACTCTTTCCCTTTGAAACATCAATACCTATGCTGATCATATATAACCTCCTGTACTTGAATTAGTAATTGTTTACCACCCACACTTATTACCATTCATTTTAGTTGGTTACGCGGGAGCTAATCCCTACCTGCTTAAGCGAATACTTATAATAAGGGGTTGGCTGACTGTTTTTGATGCCGGATGTAATAATCCAAAAAGGACCTCGCCATACCAATTACTCCCCTTATTATAAAAAATAAGTGCAGATGTCAGAGGTAATTACTCTCTAACAACTACACTTTTATGGTACTAAATAGACCGCAATCCTCGTCAGAACCACGGCCTATGTATCCCCTTTCTACTATCAGCTACATAGGATTTTATTATGTATTCATTCATGCGTCAGCGCATCATAGATCCCTTTGTTATATAAAACATTCTGCTCCTTAGAAAAGGTATACAGTTTTTTATCGAAAGTTAGCATAAAAGTATTCATTTCATTAAAAGAATTGCTTGTTTCATTCTTAAAATAGTCTTTTGCCAAGCATGTTAATATTGAAAAATCAAGGCCATCATTTTTTCTAAGCTTAGCTTTATCTTCTACACTCCTAAGGCAAATATATTTAAAAAACTTTACACAATCCTCAAATTCTCCATGATTTATTAGTTGTACTCCAACATCATTTAGATTATCTTCAAAATCTTTATAAATATTTGGACGTTGCTTCTTTAGCTTTTTGAATAATTCATATAAATAATTCGTCCCGCTCTCTTCACTATCTGTCGGAGGCAAGTTTATACTATCACTATCGGTGAAAGGTTTTAGGCATCTACAATATTCCACTCCCTCTTTAATATTTTCAGCCAAAATCCTTTCTATTTCTTTGTCATAATCTTTATTATCAGCTTCCTTAGGGGTTGAATAATAATCCTGGGCTGTTTTCAATAATTCATCATGCATCTTCGTATGTACTTTATCATAATATGCTCTCCCCAGATCCACTTGTGCATAATCAACTATTATTGCCATTGCAGAACAGTACAGTATAAACAGTAATCTGTGTATACATTCTATTTCAAAGTTCATCTTTTGCCTTACTAATTCTGTTACATCCACCTTCCCATTTTTATATTGATCTTGAAATTGTTCTAAATTGAACATACAGTTAATGTCATTTAAAACTGTAAAAGGAACTCCATACCTTCTCTTAAATCCGGCAATCATATTGTATGTATCAAACAAGTAATCTTTATCTTCATACTCCAAGCTTTGCCATAACAACTCAAATAGAGACTGACCGGTAACATACAAATTCTCAGCATTCTTGCAGAATTCAAAAAAAACACTATCTTTAACTCGTTTGCCTTCTACATGGATATTATTCTCTTTTCCCATTTCAATATTTCTAAGATATACTACAGCGTTTGTGTCTAATATTATGTTACTCCCCATTTTGATTCCTCCAATTCAACTAGTCATTTATATCATGATATCTATATTATAGTAGCACATTTATCAGCAAGGGGAGGTGGCCTTTCTTCACCTCCCGCAATGATTGAACTTATTTCAAAAAGATTTTTCATAACTTCATCTCTTCTCATGAGTCTACTGTTGATGAACTCCGTTGTAATAGCCTTGCACTTTTCTCTATTCTTTAATTCTCCCCATGCCTGTAGTCCAGCTCCTAACGCTGCTGCTAATGTTTCAAGCCTATCTACTGCACTGCTAAAGAAATTCATAAAATGCCTCCTATTTTTGCAAAACAAAAGACCGATCATTGATTTCTCTCAATGAACGGTCTTGTTAATTGTTATTGTGTTTTAATTTAAAGCTGACAAGTTGATTCTATCGTATGCTCCATTTTTTGAGTCTTCTGGATGAGGTTCTAATCCAATGATTGTAATTTCCATCTTATCAGGACCATAAACCCAAAACATCCTTCTAGCACCACTTGTTTTATTTTCCAAATATGATTCCCATACTTTTAAGCCATAACGCTTAGATAATGGTTCTATTTCGTGAGATTTAAGGCTTGGATACATTGGATCCATAGCCAGTTTTTTTAATGCAGATCCCCATTTCTTATACAGTTCTGCATCTTTTTTGCTTATTGTTCCCTTTCGATAGTCAGATAATAACTTATTCCATCGTTCTGCCATCTCAGGAATACCCATTCGGATTTTATATGTCATTTAGTAACTCCGTTTGTACATCAAAAATCAGATAAATCAATTTCCGGAGATACTTCTCCCTTTTTAAAATTGCTGATTGCTTTATCCATATCTTCAAGTGTACGCGCGGAAATACTATCGGGAACTGTAAGTTCTCTGGGCTCTAACATAATGCAGCCGTTGTCGTATTCCTTAACATTATAGTATTGAAATAAGGCACCTCTTAGGGTGATTCTCTTCTTACTATCAATATGAACTGTGTAATCTTTTACTGCCATCATGATTCTAACCTCCATGGTGGGATATCCCACTTACCATTATAATAAACTTTATTATGTGATTTGTCTATGAAAATCATTTAATGACAGCGGCCTAAAAAATTGTTGGTGCTCTTGCCCTATATACCATATAACCTCCTATATCGCTATTCCTTTATTATTTGTCTTCCATAACCATAAGGGCACTCATTCTTGCAATTCTTAGGATGTGCAAGAGGTTCCTTCTGCCCGATAACTGATCTTGTGACTGTTTTTGTGGTACATGTTCTATCTACGATTGTTTTTGACTCTTCCTTCTTTGCCTTCAGATCATCAAGAAGAGAATCCTTTTCCTCCTTCTCGATATCCTGCTCTCCACGCTCTGACTGGCGTTCCACAATCTTTTCACCAAGCTCAAAAAATCTTAGCCTGTGAATCATAGTGGTAAACATTATCAGTGAGCTTATCAGCAGGTGCTACCTGAGTCGCATTGACTTCCTTTACCATGTTCTCAAGATCTGAAAGTCACATCTTTCCATTGTCAGGAACAATGAGAATTTCATGAATACTCGAAGGTAAGATATAGAAGTCACCACCGGCTCTTTCTGCAGCCTGATCCATGAAGTCCTTGTAAGCAAGAACTCCGGCGCCATGCACCTTATCAGGTACAGAAGCCACAAAGATCTGCTCGTCCTCTGGTCTCACAGGATAGATTCCCATCATTTCAGACTGCTCAACTCCCATCATCTCAGCAAGGACTTCGCTCATGCCCTTGATCTCGGCAGGCTTGATACTAGGTGCATTCTCCATTGCATTAGCGTGTAGCTGCTCCGGTGTGATACCATGTTCTCAATCATCTGATTGGTAGCAAGGATTGAGGCTCTTCCCTCGTCATCAGAATTAAGAACAAATCTGTAAACAACAGCCATGTCTTCAATGTTCTGATGTGGTACATTCTCAAGCATCTCCTTGTTAGTTTCAGCAGAAACAACCTCCATGACCAGCTTATCCTTCATCTGATCATAATCAGTAAGGGAATCAACATCAATCTGAGGCTGATTGATGAAGCCATCTGAAATTGCCTTCACAGCCTTATCAACCACATCATCATAAGAGATACCGTCCTGCGTTGCTCCGTAGAACTTATCAATGCCGATATTCACTCCGATGTTGCTGCCCTCAGGCTTTACTGTCATAGCCTCGTAGCTCTCATCGAGCTTGTTTACTGTATTTACGGTAATGTCTACCTCAGTTCCCTGCTCGTGAAGCTTTTCCTTTACGTCTTCTACGAACTGCTCTTTGAAATTTTCATAATCCATAAGTGTTTTATCCTTTCTGTTTGCGTTTAGTCTTGGATCGTCATCCGCTGACCGGTTACTGACATAAAAAAAGCGCCAGACCCAAACCTGACTGCTCAGATTTGAGCTGACGCTTAATCAGCCGATATTCTTTTGCAAAAGAAATGGACTCGGAAGTGAGATGTTTTTTTGTTTTCCTCATTTCTTTGTCCATTGTAAATATAACACACTCAAAAAAGCCTGAAAACAGACAGCAAGCGGACATTTTGCAGACATTATGCGGACAATTTGCGGACATTTTCAAAAAATCGCCATTAATCAATAAAAGAGCTGACAGAGATTGTTAGTCTCCATCAGCTCTTGAACAATATTCAGATTTATCTTCCTATGATTCATTAACCAGCTTCCCTGTCATATGCTCTGGTATTAGCTCCAGGCACTGCACCCTTGGAAGCGCATTCTTTAGCTCTTTTTCTAGATACTCTTCATCATCCGTAAACTTCCTGACAAGTTCTGTACATATCTTACGAGCTATAGCTTCATCTTCTACCAGATGGATTCTTCCAAAGGTTATGACACTCGTAATATTCAGTGCCCAATCGCCTTCCTTGCGATAGCCTTCATTATAAATACAGTAACTTGCCTTATCGCAGGCCTTGATTGCATCTATCTTGTGCCCTTCCTTGGCTCCATGAAAATAGATTTTTCCGTCCTCTTCGCAATACCAATGATCAATCGGAATCCCATAAGGATAGCCATCATCGCCTATCAGGGAAAGAACACCTCTCATGGTACTCTTTAATATCTCTATACAATCAGCCTCGGAGATCTGCTGCTTAAATCTTCTCATTTTTCTAAACATTGTAAACACCTCAATCTTTCGCCAAAATCTTAAGTCCCGCTATCCCAACTTGATTGCTGCTCCGACTGCTTCCTCATTGAAGTAGGAAGAGGCGGTGTCTATCATCCTGTACCCGACCTCCAGCGCATCGCTGACAGCTGCTTCAGCCTGTTTGCGTCCGGTACCTGGAAGACACCGAAACCGATCATCGGCATTTTGACTCCGTTATTAAGTGTCATATATTCCATCGTCTTTCGCCTCCTTATCCCTCAAATGGAAGATGCATGTTTGCGTAGTTTTCCTCCGTCTCATTGTCCGGTTCATAATACTTCTTGGTCCCGTCGAGCTTCGCAATCTCAGCCATTTCATCATCAGTCATAGTGAAATCGAAGATATTGCCATTATCGCGGATGTGATCAGGGTTCTTTGATCCGGGGATTGTGATGAATCCCATCTGTGTAGCCCAACGGAGAACGATCTGCGCATTGCTCTTGTGGTATTTATCAGCAAGCTTACCGAAAACCTCTTCCTGTACGAGTCCGGGATCTCCATGCCCCAAAGGATACCAGCCCATGAGCCTTGTGCCATACTCGGCAAACCTTCCCATGATTTGCTTCTCTGTGCAATAAGGATGAGCTTCAAGCTGGATCACATGAGGCTTGATCTCTGCAGCTGCAAGAAGCTTTTCCAGCTTCTCATCATGGAAGTTTGAAATACCGATGGACTTTGTCTTTCCATCCTTATATGCCTTTTCAAGCTGCTTATATCCTGCAATGAAATTGCCTGCCGGCTGATGGATGAAAAGAAGATCCACATATTCAAGACCCAGGCGCTTTAAGGTATCATCTACCGCTCTGTCATTTTCATAAACTGTAGCCCAGAGCTTGGTTGAAACAAATATGTCCTCTCTCTTTGCAATTCCTTCATCTATTGCTCTGGCAATCGCTTTGCCGACCGCTTCCTCGTTCATGTAGGCATTAGCAGTATCCACCATACGGTATCCGCCCTTTAATGCTGCATATACTGATTTCTCCGTGTCCTCCGGGCTGATCAGGAATGTTCCGATTCCAAGTGCCGGTACCTTAACGTCGTTTGATAGTGTGATATATTCCATAAGTTAATGCCTCCTTGTCATAGGTTTTTGTGTTCTGTGATACAAACTTTACATGATAAATCCGATATTGTACAATACCAACATCGGAATCTGCTATATCAATAACGCATAGTGAGGAATGTTATGATTGAGAATCACGTATTAAAACAGCTCGTTACATTTGCAGATAACAAGACATTATCTGCCACAGCAGACATTTTACATACATCACAGCCGGCGCTTACAAGATCTATGAAGAAACTGGAAGAGGATCTCGGTGTATCCCTCTTTTCCAGAAGCAAAAATCATCTTGAGTTAAACGAAACCGGAAAACACGCTGCAGAATATGCCAGAAGAGTCCTGGAAGCCGAGGTAGACTTTGAATCCAAGGTACTATCCTTTGACAGAAGCCTTCACACCCTTTCCATAGGATACTGTGCGCCGGTTCCACAGGCCGTATTCACACCTATGATAAACAATCTTTTTAACGGCATGACAATTTCAGCTGACATGATGGATGACCGTTCCTTTACTGATCATCTGTTAAACGGCATATATCAACTTGCAGTCGTCCACACAGAGCCGGATGACAAAAGATTATATTATAAAAAATGCGGACACGAGGATCTGTTTATTTCCATTCGTCCGGGAGACCCCTTGGCCTTCCAGCCAAAGATACACCTGTCTGATATCAATGGTATGTCCGTACTCTTATTGTCTCGCATTGGCTTTTGGGAAAACACCCCCAGAGAAAAGGCTCCGGATACAAAATACCTTCTTCAGGTTGATGAAGCATCTTTCATTGAACTGGCTTCGACTTCCAACTACCCTATTTTTTCATCAAGCTACTTTATCAAAAGAGATAATCTCGTACAGGGAAGGGTAGACATCCCTCTTGCCGATCCCGAATGCCATACAGACTATTACCTGGTATGCCTTGATTCAGAAAAAGAAAAGTACCGTGCGCTTTTCGATAAAATCGATGAAAACACAATACTTTGAGTGTTATAACTATCATATGTTTGGTTGATTGCATATGGTGCTGTGCGTTAAAAAGGTGCAAATGATGAAAAAATATAGAGATTGATATCTCAACCTCTATATCTGCATTCTCATATTATCTTACGAGTTATCTTCCTACCAACTTCAAGAACTTCTTATCATTCATTTGCTCGTTCGTAACATACTCACCATCACAGAACAGAGCATAAGTGGTAATCGGTGTGGGAGCATTCTGTGCATCCTTCTTGCTTTCGATTTTCACTGCTCTGAATGGAATGCCATTGTTCTTGGCTGTCTCTTCAAGCACAGGTACATACTTCGCATTGAACGGGCACTGGTTCGTATAGTAGAGAACATATCCTTTCTCATCTATGTGCGGATGCCGTGCGCATTCTTTGAACGTTGGCTTCTCCGCACTCTTTTCAAAGGGCAGATACCATAACTGTATTCCGTTATCTGCTTCATCACACACTTCAAATCCCTTGTATTTCAGGAATTTCGGATCGGCCAGGAATGGCTTCTTCTTTGCCGCAGCCAGAATACAAAGACCCTTCTTTCCCTTGTCTTTGCTATCATTGATACATTCTGAAAGCAGGTCACTTGAATATCCGTGTCCCTTTAAGGATCCTGAAACCCAAAGGCAATCTATATACATATACCCAGTCGCATCAACAGGGTTCCATGCATTCTCTGCAGGAATATACTCGATAAAGCACTTTCCCCGTTCCACGCTTTTAAGGAACACTAGCCCCTCATTAAAACGCTCCGAAAGCCATGCCTTTTTCGATGACACCTGCACGTCCTTATTGTTTGATATAGCACAGCAGATATGTTCTTCTTCAAGATTTTCTTTTGTTACCTTGATATATTCCATTCGAAACCTCCTGCCAAAGTTGCCGGAAAGACTTAAAACTTCCCGGCACCAGATATTCATTACTCCACAGGAAAGCAAGCTTCTGTAACATACTCTTCCGGATCTTGCGTCTGTGCAGGACTCACATGATATATATTAAACATAGGTCTGTTCATCTTATATCCGTTTGCCTTGATCCAAGAAGCTACTGTTGCATAAGCCTCTCCCATCTGATCATAGCTTCCTTTGATGATACAGCTCGCCACCTTAACTGCCGGAAGTGTTTTAAACTTCACATGCTCCGTATCCTGATATTTGCCTTTGACCGCCATGGATACAACAATCTCAACATTTTCTTCTTTGAACTCATCGTCAAGGAACTCTGCAATGGCATAACAGGGATCAGCAGGAATGAGCGGTTCTTTGCACTCGCCCATCATATTCCATGCCATTCCTTCGTCCTCATAGTGCGGAACAACCATATGTACAGTCGCTGCATATCTCTCGGGTATTGTCTTTACGGTTACATCAAAACTCATTTTTTGCTCCTTTCTCAGCCTCTTCCTAGCTGTATCCAGAAGCATCAGTATATACTCCATTTCCTTTGCCTGCTGAGCCAATTCCTTTTGTCTGGCAACCAGAAAGCCATCAAGTTTTTCTTTGTCATCATATATTTCAAGAAATAAGACCGGCTATAGTTAAAATAACCACCAGCGGAAATACCGCTACTTTTGCTAATACTCTCATACATCATCCCTCCACAACATTAGATTCCTGCTCTTCCTTCCATTTCGTGAGAAGTTCTATTATTATCTGTTCCCTCTTAGATGCAGAATAATCAGCAGGAAAAAACTTATTTAGTTTCTTTTCTGTAAATGACACTTTCTTTGACTTCGGCTTTGAAACCACAGCCTCTTTCATAATTGTCATTACAGTATAGGGAGTAAGGTTCTCCAGATTAGGCTGAGCCTTAAGCGCTGCCAATTGTACCGGAGCAATACCACCTTTTTCCTTTATAAACATTAGAAGATATACCTGCACTTCTTTATCAAATGCAGCTATATCAACCCTATTTACTAATGATAACTGTTTATTATCTACCATTTCAAGTAGCTCCGGTAGTAATTCAGTAAGTCGGATATATCTCTGAACACTCCTGCCTGTCAGTCCACTTCCCTCCCCTACAATAGTCGCAGTCTTTCTTTCAACAGGGCTTAGCTTGTCGACATCATGTCGACAAGTCCCCTGATGTCTCATAGCATCCATCTTCATCTTAAAGGAAAAAGCTCTTTCACTTGGAAGTACCTCTTCCCTTTGAAGATTTGCATCCACCATGATTATGGTCGATTCATCATCAGTTAGTTCCATGACTATTGCAGGTATCTTCTTAAACTGTGCCTTCTTCGCTGCATGCATTCTTCGATGTCCTGATATCATTTCATATGTACCATTACTCATTGGTCGTACAAGCACAGGAGAAATGATTCCCTGCTTGACCACACTATCCACAAGTTCATCCATCTTTTCATCATCAAGAACCTTGAAAGGGTGATCTTTGATGGGCTTTATCAGTTCAATATCAATTTCCTCTGTTCCGTTTTCTGTTGTCTCCGGTACCCCCAATAATTCATCTATGCTTGTCAGATTCATCTTTTCTTTAACCTTATTAGCCATTGAGAACCTCCTTTGTCAGAACCTTATATGCGACAGATGCTTTACCTTTTGGATCGTATCTATAAATGCTGCTACCCTCCAGACTTGTTTCTGCTGTCCTGACAGATATAGGTATCTGCGTATCAAATACTTTCACAGCCGATGAGTAACTGTCATAAACAAGCTGAGAAATTTCTTTTGCATAATTTGTTCTGTTATACCATGGTCAGCAGAATTCCCTCTATTTCAAGTTTTGGGTTAAGCTGTATCTTTACCCCGCAAATTATCTTGATAAGCTGTTGAAGGCCTTTAACAGGCAAATATGCCGCCTGTACAGGTATCAGAACTAAGTCTGCACATGCCAGAGCATTTATTGTGACCATTCCTAAACTTGGCATACAGTCCAAAATCGCATAATCGTAGGAATCTTTAACCGTTTCCAAGAGCTGCCTGAGTATTGTTTCTCTGCTCATTCATCAAGTTCTCCGGAATACTTCCAAGCCTGTCCAGCCATGTCTATACACCGCCCTTCATATTTTCTCGTTAGGATTTGCTGGTTGTCTGAATTGCTCCATGAGCTCATCAAGAATTTCCTTGTTAATGAGAACACTGACATCATTGATTCTGTAAACTGCACCTGCCTTTTCTGCAATATCCCTAAGCTTCCTGTGAGAAATGCTATAGATGATTTCAGCCTGTTCATATGTAATGAACTTTCTTCTAAACATCCGAGCTTCTTCCTTAATCGCTGTTCTTCTTCCAATGTCGTAATACTGATCTTCCTTGTCTTTTTCCTCCGATATAAAAGTTTTTGGTGTGCAAAAGCCCTGTAACGCAAAAAATGACCACTCTCCTGAAATTTTTTTCAAGAAAGTGGTCCCTTAGGGTCCTAATTTTCTAGGCTATTATTTTCTCCAACAACTTATAATCCTTTGTCATTCTTCGTGATTATCGGAAGAATTGTTGTCAATTTGTTGTCATTTCGTCTTAACCGTGCTTCGGAAACCGCATAATTACTGGCTTTTAATTGCCTGCGCTTTTCAAAGTCGGGAGCCCCTGAAAAAAATTTTCACCGACTCGCATAGAATGCTACTGAGTACTACCAAACATCATCTTTTTATTAGATTAGAAACCATTGAGATACACTGAGCATCATGAATTTGTGGTCAACCCTGTGGCAGGTGTCATTTTTAATGTTGCTCAATAAAACTCTCCAATCGTACGCGTATGTATCCTTATGTGTCCTATCGATATCTTTGACAACATATTCTCTAACAATACATCTCTGTAATGAGTTTTTCTTCACTCATTATATAATATCTTTTCTTTAATAGTATAGAGAAAATAATTTTTATATTATCTTTCCCTGAAGTCCTGACATGACCTCCTTCTTTTTTTTATTTGTAATATCAGCATAGATATTCATCGTTGTGTTAATGTCAGCATGCCCCATCACATCCTTGATGAACAGTGTATTGGACTCATTTTCGCAAAGTCTGGTGCAGAATGTGTGACGCAATACATGAGCCGTAAAATCCGGCAGAAGTATCGGCTTTCTTCCTTCTTCTTTTGCTTTCAATGTTTCCTCTTCATTATGCTTGTTGACGATGCAGTGAATAGCTCTGTTCACAGCTTCAGGAAGAATAACCGTATGCTGTGATGTGATAAACACAAATCCGGTATATCCATCGATCTCTTCTTCGCAGAAACCAAGAATCTTCTGATACTCATACTCTGTGAGAAAAGCATCGTATACCTCATCTATCATAGGTATAGTTCTGGTGCCGGCATTGGTCTTGGTATCCTGGATTCTCTTTCGTGTCTTTCCGGTCTCATCAGGTCTGTCATTGAAAGCATGATTTACATCGATCATCCTGTCTTTGAAATCAAGATCTGACCAGGTAAGTCCCAGACATTCTCCTATACGCATACCTGTTCCAAGAAGAATCGTTATCAAAGGGCACCATCCGGAAAACTCTTTGCTCTCATTCAGAAACCTTAAGAGTTCTTTCTGTTCAGGGATTGTGAGAGCTACTCTTTTATAAGGCTTCCAGTACTTACTTCTCTTGATCTCAGCCATGACGCCATCAGTTGGATTTGTTCTTATGACACCATCACGAACAGCCATCTGAAATGCCGGATGCAGGACACAGTGGATATGATCAACAGTCGTTCCGTTAAGTCCATGATCCAGTATCATGCTGTAGTAATACTTCTTTATGTCAGAGTACTTTACTCCTACTATCTTACATTTACCGATGTTATCTTTGATGTAGTGCCTGTAAACATTGAGATAGGAGCCTCTGGTGGTCTTCTTGAGATCATGTTTCAGTTCAAGATAGTTCTCGACCATATGATTTACCAGAAGATTTTTGGATTTTGCAGGATCCAGACCATCTTCATAATCCCGATTGAGGCTTCGCTCTTTCTCCCTTAATTCTGCTAGTGATCTTGCGTAGACGTATCTTCTGTTCTTATATCTGTCAGTATAGGTATAAACATATCTTCCGTCTGCACGCTGAGACTCACCTTTGTGTAACACATAACCTTTTTTGTCTTTTCTTGACATGGCCACCTCCAAAAATAAGAGGAACAGCCGGTTCACAATTACATTATAAACCGTACGATTCCTCTGTTTCAATCCAAATAAAACCATCATAACTACGCTTTTACGCCATTTGTAGACTCTATGGAGTCCTATGCTTCTCTATGGATTTATATGGATGGATTGTTGCCATCACAAAAATTTTCAAGATATTCATCGACCTTCTGGGTATTTACAAGTACACATCTCTTTACCCTGTAGACCGCTCCGGCTTCCTTTGCGATCACTTCAAATGTGTGCCTTCCCAGAGAATATAACTCTGCTCCCTCCTTGTATCTCACAAATTTCTTCTGTCCACCTGAAACCTTTACATCAAGCTCTGGTACTTCGTTTCTTGTTTTCGGCATTGTAATGTCCTCCTGCTCTTTAACTTATGAGAACATTCTATAGCCTTCTATGACATTCAACGAGCATCCTGTTTTTTACTTTTGTCAAGTTGTGATTGACTTATTAATACTACGATAATAGATATACAGTTAATCAACCTATTATTTATATATTTAACTATTTCAAATAACCGTAGAGCTTACTTACACTTTCTATAGCTGTTTTAAATTCTATATCTGTAGCATATGAATATTTTTTTCTGTATGACTCCCATAAGCTTTTAATGGTATCATCATTTGAAACTGTTTCTATAATGTGAGTACCATCTGATTTTAGATTCATAGAATTACGTTTACTACAAGTGGCTTCAAAGGCTTGTTTCAAGGTGTCATTGTCTATTTCATCTTTATATCTGAGCAATAAAGTATAAATATCATAAAAATCCCTCATTCTTGTATTTAAGATTCCTCTAGCCAGGACTGTCTGTAGCTTCTCAGCGAATATCGTCTCCAAATTGTATGACCATAAACAAATTGATCTGTTTTCGAGCATAAGATTGTAATGATATTCGATGGCTCTTGGTGTTATGGCATCACCCGTAGAAATATCTAATTTGATAGGCGTAACCATTCCATCCAATAAGGCATCTATACCAACTCTTATTCCCGGATACTCCATTTCATCCATGATACCTGATATATCTTTGATGACAAAAGTAACACCATCATCTAATTTTATGTCACAGATTTCATTTATTACTCTTAAAGCATCTTCCTCAGATAAATTAAAATTTCTTATTGAAGTATCAATATCCATCGTTGATCTCATCGATACTCCAACCAATGATGTAACTAATATCCCGCCTTTGATAATAAAATCTTCTTTATATTTTGAATTCGCTACCCTTTCCAAAAATCTCTCCATCATATAAATGCGCATCAAAATACGTGCATCTGCTTTATTTGACTTTGCGAGATTCTTTATTTTACCTTTTACCTGTGCTGAGCCTAGTGCCATTACAGTATGACCTCCATGTATTCTCTTATTTTTTTATCAACGTGAAATAACTTTGCATACTCCATCAACTTGTTTAAGTCTTTTGATTTACGATGTAAATAAGTCTTTATGGCTGTTTGATAATCCTGTATTTCAAACCAGCTTCTTGAACGTATCAGATCACAAATTGTACGTTCTTCATCATACATAGGAATTAAATGATCCAATGCTGTTTTTGCAGTGACCTTTCCTATATCCAATAGTTCCTTTTTTACAGTAAATACTTTTATACCATCTTTGACAAGTCTTGCTGTACCATATCCTGCATAGACCGTTATCGTCTTTTGAAACGGCTCCCTATCTATCAGACCATAGTGAAACAAGGCTTCATCATGGGAAATAACTCCTTGTGGACATCGCAGAGATAATATGTACAATTCATCCTCCCAGGTTTCCGGCGATGCATATATTCCATGTGCAACCTGCTCATAATTATTTTTCTCTATAAAACTGTACAGACTATACTTAGAAAATCCTTTATCCATCGCTGTTTTTGTCAATAGGATTCCCGAATCATCAACTATGTTTTCTATATTACTCATATTGTCACCTACTTTCGTGCTAATATTGTAAATGAAATTAGCACGAAAGTCAAAATACTCATACTTTATATTAATAGTGAGCTTAGTATTGGAGAAATCCACCCTGACTTGAGGTAAATTCTATGTATCGATCCCTGATGAAATGGTTTCATTATCAGATTTATTCATTTAAAAACAGGGATTACAATGATGCAGTCCCTGTTCGCTATCCTATGAAATCTATTTATTTTGCCAAATCTGCACCCATTGAAAATGCCTTTTTACACTCTTCAGGGAACACTGTGTCATGCCTCTGCTGTTTTGCTTGCGGGTTGAACATCGTCCACTGCCAGTCTGTTTTACTGTAGTCTTTAAGCTGCAATGTATCTCCGCTTACAAACACCTCTGTAGGCCCTACAAAACGGTTCAAAGTCTGCTGATAATTGCCAACCATCTCATGATAACCTGTGTCCGGTGCATTGCTAGTCATAATAAGCAGAACCGGTACAGGGTGTTCATTACAACAAGGTGTTTCCACATTATATGTAAGATTCTGGAAAATCAGCCTCTCATAAAGTGCTCTGAAAGAAGCCGTCATCTCGGACAGATAATTCGGAGAACCTATTATAAGCCCATCTGACTCACGGATAGAATCGAGAACAGGTGTAAGTCCATCACGGCATATACAATGTCCTTTGAATTTATCCTTCTTGCATCCAAAACAGGAAATACATCCCGTATACTTTTCCAGCTTAAAAAGATCAAACCTTTGAATCCCAGCTCCTTTTGACTCAGCTCCTTTTGAAGCTTCTGAAATCAGTGTATCAGTATTCCATCCAATCCTTGGTCCTGCATTTACAACTACGATCTTTTTGCCCATAAGAATCTCCTTCCTATAATTTCAAGCCCTAAATCATTGATTTTTCGGACTTTTTGATTTAAATTGATACATCAAAACAAGTGCCAGAGGTGTAGGACAGTCATTGTATCTTGTACTGAATAGTTGAAAATGGGTATACCAAATAAAACGTCCATTGTGTACGTTATAAAGGCTATAATTCCTCTGTTCAACTATGATGGTGAACCTTCCGTGCCTAAAGGGATCAGTGTCCCAACTTCCTTCGTCCCACCTATCCATACACCGAGTGCAAGCAAAGCTTTCTAACAGGGTCATGCCCTACGGAGAGAACTACCGCCAGCTACAGCTCTTGTTATCCTCATGATGAAAAGCCAATTCCATCATCACTTCTACAACTTCATCCGCGGAACCAAGCGCATCTACAGAGGACAGCTTTTTTATCTGAGTACTCTCAGCCCAGTCATAGAACTTATCATAATATTCTTCCCAGGTCATACCCCTCACTCCTCTAAATATCTGACCTCTTTGCCATGCTTATAAAATATCATCTTCCAAGAATCTTCTCAAACACCTGATAGTTTCTCATATCACGCGGTGAGCAATATACAGCAAACTCTATCTTCTTGAATACCTTTGGAAATTCTGAAATTGCTGTCCTGTAAGCTCTGGCAACGACTTCAGGGTTATTTTGAAAAGCCCCACAGCCAAATGCCCCAAGCACTAATACGTCAGCTCCTTTTGCAGCCGCACACGTAAACATATGAATAGCACGCTTTACATGATACCCAAAAAGCTCTGCATCATGCATATAGGTTCCACTGCCTATAATCGGAACATGAATGTTTGATTTACTCCTCAGATCAGGTGCTGCAATGGTTATAACATCTACCGTCACCCAGTCTTCCTTTGGCATCCTCTTAGGAAGATCTTCATCAGTCTTACAGATCACAACGCCTTCAGTATAAATAAGTGAATCTGATGCTTTAGGTGTGTTGAGATTTTTATGATGGGCATAAAAGGTATCTCTCAGACTCCTCCGATAAATCAACGGATACAATGTGGATGTCCTGCAAAGAGACTCTTCCTGTGCACTCGCACCGTATGTCACTCCACCACCTGCATGAAAAGCGTTGGCAAAATTCATAACTGCTATCTTACTGTTTTTATCTTCTGAATGAAGACGCATTGCAGCCTGATATGACCTGTCCTTTGTCACTGTGACCTGTGTATCATATTTACGGTTTATATCAAAATCCGGATAATCATTTTCATAAAAAATCTCTGTATGTTTCTTTCCGAAACTTATCGAATCTGACAGATCCTTGTTTTCATTGATCCATGCCTGTGTATCCTCAAATACCTCGATTCGCTCTTCTCGTGATGACATAAGAACCCTCCTCTTATTTGGAACATTTAGATTTTTTATCCAGTCTTTAAGGCAGACACCTCTGGCACGATTTGTACTATGCTTCTATTATCGCATCCCTTGACTGGTTTGAGTACTATTCATCACAATTTATATTTCTTGTTGATTTTAAAGAACAAACGTGCTATAAATTAGTTATTGCCGTACATTTGTTCGACTGTAAAATTTTCGTGCAATATATCTGTCCGGGAATCGTATTTTGGAAGCTTTTGAACCAAAATTTGCTTTGTTTTACCTAGATAGATAGCGTAAAAAACACTTTTCATACTATTGTGCCGTCTTTTTAGGCGGCGGAATGGAGATTTTATGGATTACATGATCATTGCCGTGGACTTCGACGGGACACTATGTTACAGCAACTGG
>Ga0256405_10007091_pt1 | contig 17233 bp, 11 predicted proteins | sample RumenRJG_02DNA_FD_189096 | JGI IMG/M metagenome (GOLD analysis project Ga0256405, IMG submission 189096) | Bovine rumen microbial communities from Lethbridge, Alberta, Canada - RJG_02 | ecosystem: Host-associated > Mammals > Digestive system > Stomach > Rumen | place: Canada: Alberta...
CTACGTATACGGCAACGTGATGAGCCTGGTCTCGCTGGACGGAGACGACTGGAAACCGAATGCTACGGAGCTGACCACCCCCTACGCGTTTGCCAGTCTGTTCAAAAACAACGCGTTTATCAGAAATCATGCATCCAAGGCGCTGTACCTGCCCGCAACCACGCTGGCAGAATACTGCTATTATGGCGTATTCAACGGCTGCACGAGCCTGACAACTGCGCCGGAGCTTCCTGCAACCACGCTGGCACAATACTGCTATAACGGCATGTTCAACGGCTGTACGGGCCTGACCGCCTCGCCGGAGCTTCCTGCAACCACACTGGCAGAACACTGCTACAGCGAAATGTTCAACGGCTGTACGGGCCTGACCGCTGCGCCTGCGCTTCCTGCAACCACGCTGGTACAATTCTGCTATTACAGCATGTTCGGCGGCTGCACGGGCCTGACAACTGCGCCGGCACTTCCTGCAACCACGCTGGCACAATACTGCTATTACACCATGTTCTACGGCTGCACGAGTCTGACTGCCTCGCCAGTGCTTCGTGCAACTACGCTGGTAGCCAACTGTTATAAAGATATGTTCAAAAACTGCTCAAGCTTGAATTCAATCACCTGCCTTGCAACAGTTCCGAGCACACCAAGTGATGCACTGTCCGGTTGGGTCGATGGTGTCGCTTCCAGCGGTACATTCTATAAGGCTGCCAGTGCCGATTGGTCCTCCGTAGATAACGGCATTCCAAGCGGCTGGGCACAGGAAAACTACACCGGCAACTAACACCTTCCCCCGCCGGCCATCTCATACGTAACCATGATGCCGCCCCGCAGGATGCAGTTCTGTGCGCCGAAGGTGACTCAGCTGTGCGCCAAAGGTGACTCACCTTTTCACCGCAGCTGACTCACCTTTCGTAAGTTTTGCATATCGGAAGGTGACAACTCTGCATATCGGCAGGTGACGACACTGCATATCGGCAGGTGACGACTCTGCATATCGGCAGGTGACGACTCTGCATATCGGCAGGTGACGACTCTGCATATCGCAATGTGCGGGAAATCCCCGTGCCTGCAAGGGGGAATACTCCGGCGTGAGCGGCTCACTGCATCAAAAACGGATTTCTGTGTACAGCAGCCTTGCGCACTTCCAAAAAGCGCGGGTTCCTGCTAATATGTTCCTATGGCAACAAATTCAACTATCCTGACGCTGCTGAAGTTCTATGCCACGCATGCGAACTCTGCGGCGGTAGATTATACAGAATTCTGCAGTTATGTTAAAAAGTACGCGCAGCACCATGTGGAGGAACAGCCGGAGCTGGTTTCCTACCTCGGCGGCTCTGACGCTATAATCGAAAAAGAGCTAGAGGCGCTTGCGCTTGCCCACAATGTTGTTATCGCCGAACTGCCCAACAAAAAGCAGGGCCTGTACGTAGTCTCCATGTACGTACAGAAGTTCCAGAAGCGGTACGAAGAAATGTATTCCAAGCCGGAAATACCGTTCCCCGTACTGTCCGACCTGCCCAAGCAGACCCCCAAGGAAATAGCCGAGCAGATTGCATGCGGCGATTTCCTTACCGCCAACATAAAGAAAAAAGACGGCGAGCACGAAAAGCTGTTCTGCCTTACGCTGCCCCACAATATTCCTGCGGTTGTCTTTCCGTCCACTATCCCGGCTGAAAAGCTGTTCCTTGCCAGCCACCAGAAAATCTGCGCCATGCTGTCCAAGGATCAGTACCATGAGTACTTTGCCAAAAAGATCACTATGTCAAATCCGGGGCGTGAGCTTGCCGCAAAGAATTTCTTTGAGGCATTCGTGCAGTCGTCTGAGCGTGCGCTCGCCGCTGTAAAAGATTCCGGCGACGTTTCCTATTTCTGCAGCCAGCTCTGCTACTTTATCAGCCAGGACTACAATAATATTCAGGAGTTTACCTCCGCGGATCAGAACATTCTGCAGGCCGTGAACATCATGCAGTGCTTCATTGCGTTCTATAAGGCGGAGCAGCAAAAGAATGCGCAGAAAACGGCCGCGCTTGAGGCGCTCAAGCAGAATCTGCTCAAGCAGCCGTTCTACTATTCCATGGATTCCGTGATGAGCTTTACCGACAGCAACGGCAATCTGATCTGCAAGCAGCTTGCAAACGAAGACCTGAAGGAATTCCTGAGCGCGGAAACCACCAACGCCGCGAACAACGAGCTGCCCAACCTGCTGGTCTTTAAGGTGGCGTCGGGCAAGCGGTATTTTATCTATAAGCACCGCGTGTTCCAGCTGATCATCCGGCTCTGCTCCGAAGCGCATGAAACGATCGGAAAGACGCTGGAAGATAAATGGTTCGCCGCCATGATGCTGTTTGAAAAAACACCTGACATGCAGGATCAGGTTGAATTTGAAAAGGTGCTTGAGCAGGAGGTGGAAACCGCGTCTCCGGTTCTGTACGCACTGCTCAACGCTAATTTTCTGTCCATGCTTGCCTACGAAATGCATAACGCCGAGGGCAGCCAGCACCTGAACCTGATTTTTGCCAACAACGAGCTGCTGCCCTACAGCCAGCTGCTCATGCTCAAGCGCCAGACGCTTTTTAACAACGCGCGCATCAAGCTGCCGTTCTGGTATACGTTCCCGGGAATTTTCTGGTTCTTCTCACTGTTCAAGAAGAAAAAGAAAAAAGAAAAGGAACGTCCGCGCGCCGCCACCGGCTTTATGCAGGTTACGGAGGAAGAAGTTCCTAGAACCGGCGAAAAGAAGGTTTCACGCAAGGACGGACTGGTGAGCGCGGCCAAAGTGCTTGAAAAACGCTACGTACAGGAAGGCTCCACGCTGGAGCGCGAAATGGTTTCCTATAACGCGATCTGGAACAAGATGATCGATAAAACGGCAAACGCAAACCTGCGCGAGGATGTTGATTCGCTTATCAGGGACTATGTGCGCCAGCTGCTGCGTACGCTCAACGGCTCCACCTTTACCGAGGAGCGGGTGCAGAACCTTGCATCGACGCTGTGCAATACACCTTCCATGCGCAAGATCGGCGAGCATGACGCACTGCTTATGTACACCAAGCTTTATATAGTGTATCTGATTAAAAACATGCGGTAGCATGCGCGTAAATACGTGTAAGCACGTTCTTTTTTACCATTCTGCGCTCATTTAAATCTACGGCGGGCTTGTGCCCGCTGTATTTTTTTAAACAGGAGCAGCAGATATGACACAGCTCAACTCTATCGTACTGGAAGGAAATGTGACCCGGAAACCCGAGGTCAAGGAAATCGCGCCGGATGCGGCGGTATGCACCATCCCGATCGCCGTAAACCGCAGCTATAAAAACAAGGACGGGCAATATACGGATGAAGTGTCTTATTTTGATATAAAAAGCTACGGTAAATATGCGGCGCAGTATGCAGACCGGCTCGATATAGGCAGGGGCGTACGGCTTATCGGCAGACTCAAGCAGGAACGGTGGACGAATGCGGACGGCCAGCGCAAGAATAAGATCATTGTGATTGCAGAGCACATCTATCTGCTGCCCCGAAAGGATAAGGACACGGCGGCCGGGGAACCAGGCATGGAAATCGTGGTACCCGCAGATGGAACCGCGGCAACGGCAGGCAGCGCGGCGGAGCTCACCGCACGGCAGCTCAACGACCTTGCGGAGGCCGCCGCCGCGCGGCAGGTTGAAACACCGGCGGACACGCCGGCGGACACGCCGGCGGACACGCCGGTATTCTGAGCCGGCAGCGTTCTGACTCACCGCCGGGCGGCGCTACTTTCTGCGCTTTTTACCCGCGCCGTCCCGGCGTGTGCCGGTGCTGTTGCCGGCTCCGCGGCCCGCGGGCTTTTTCCGTGCGCCGGAAGCAGTGCCGGCGGCGGCCGAAGCTGCCGAAGCCGCGGCGGCTGCCTTGTAGTTTTCCAGCTGTTCAAATGAATAAAAGCCGTCTTTCCAGTTAAAGCGGGACGTGTCAGGCAGCGGCTGATGCTTATAGAATGCATTTGAAACCTGCTTGACCATGCTTTTGGTAAGCTTTGTCTTTGAAAAGTCAACCAAAAAGCGCGAGAACCCTTTGCCGTGCAGGAAATCGGCCTTGTCGATGATCGAATACGGCATCTCCGGCATAACAAAGGAACCGTCAGGCGTAGAATTCACCTTGAATTCCGTTCCCTCTTTATCAGTAAAATACGTAAAATCATAGGACTCAGGCAGCTTGAACCGCATGCGGAACAGCGCCGGATAGGCAAAAATAGTGATGAGCAGCCGCTGGCGGAACGGAAGCTCGTAGGTGCCCTCCACGTTCTGCCGTGAGTTCTCAAGCGGCGACACGAACGCGCCGATGTTCTGGTTTTCAAGCCAAGACACGGCCCAGCGGTTGAACGTGTACAAATACGGACCGGCTATGCAGTTCACGTTCCGTCCTTTGAGCATGGCGATATGAGCTATATTGTTCACGATCCATGTTGTATATCCCATGTCAGCCAGCGCGGAAACGGCATCCTTTACCGCATCCTCGCTGCCCGCGGGACACCACGGATCAAGCGACAGGATGATCTGCTTTTTGGGCACCGGCAGCGCCGCCTTGTTTTCAAGCAGCACCGGAATCGTTTCGCTGTTCAGCTCAAGTATTATGCGCACCGGATGCATTGCCTGCGCAATGAACACATCCGCCGCCGTTGAAACCTGCACATACAGTCCTTCCGGGAAATATTTGAGCTCGTCTTTTTTGACCGGCGTCAGATCAAGTATCGGCAGCCGCTCCGGTCCCGGCTGGCGGCGGAACGTGCTGATATCACCGGGCAGCACGCGCGGATACCGCTTTGACATTGATTTTATCTGCAGCAGGTACACGCTGTCGCCGCGTGAAAATCCGGCGGGAATATCAATCCATCTTCTGCCCTCGCGGTCAGTCTCTACGGCCCTGACCTTGTGGCTCACCCGGCCGGTGTCATTCTTGGTATGGATACGGATAGAATCGCCTGGATCGGGATCATATGAACCGCCGGTAATAAGCGCCATCCGTATGTCGGTGTCGCCCGCAAGACGCTTTGAGCGCTCCTCGGCTTCACGCTGCTGCTCGATCGTTCCCAGATAGATGCCCGTACCGCCCGCCTGCGCAGGGTTCAGGATCTGCTGCCCCGCATGCTCAATGCCGTCCTGCATGTCCTTGAATCCGTACCAGTAGGAAGTCTTGCTTCTGGCAAAATCGGTTGAAAGCATGCGCTTTGCGGTAGCAAGCGCGCCTTTTCTGTCCTCCTGATAGTGATCCATCAGGTACCGGTACGCCGACACTACGCTGCCTACATATTCCGCGCTTTTCATGCGGCCTTCAATCTTGAATGAAGCGATGCCCAGCTCCATCAGATCAGGTATTTTATCGATGAGCTGCAGATCGCACGGAGAAAAATAATAGCCTTCTTCTTCACCGCGGGACGTTTCCGCCGTATAGAAGCGGCGGCATGCCTGCGTACACATACCGCGGTTCGCGGATTTGCCGCCCAAAAAGCTTGAGAACAGACACAGACCGGATTCGCTTACGCACAGCGCGCCGTGCACGAATACCTCAAGCTCCATGTTCGTCCGTGATTTTATAAGCCTGAGCTCCTCAAGCCCCAGCTCACGCGCAACTACGGCGCGCTTAAAGCCTTCTTTGCTCAGCAGGTTTACGGCCGCGGCGCTCTCTACGTTCATCTGGGTGGAAGCATGCAGCACCAGATCAGGAAAGAACTGCTGCGCCATGCGCACCACCGCAAAATCCTGCACGATAAGCCCGTCAGGCTTTACACGGTTTAAATACCCCAGGAAGCGGTACAGACGCTCCGTCTCCCGCTCCTCCACGACGGTATTTACCGTAACATATATTTTTTTGCCCTGACGGTGCAATGAGCTGACCGCAGCCTCAAACTGATTCCATGCAAAATTAGAGGAACGCAGTCTGGCGTTAAAACTTTTAAGACCGACATATACCGCATCGGCGCCTTCACCGATCGCAGCATCCAAAGCTTCGATATTTCCCGCAGGAGCTAATAGTTCAGACATGTGAAAAGTATATCATATAGTACGTTTTTTTGCTATCGTCTGCGGCATACATCGTCAGAGCCGCGCTTGACGCCGGCCTGCATGGCTGCTACGGTGCCGCAACGTTCACCGCGCCGGGCGTCGCCTTGGACGGCGTTTCCATGTACCAGTCATCGGAGCCGGAAGCGGCTGTCTGAGCCGTTCCGGCCGGCGGCATGGTTTTCCGAGAGAACAGATACGGCGATGATTTTTTGGTCACCTGAAAGGCCGACTCCGCGCCGCAGCCGTCGCGCCAGCGGCCTGCCTCATACGCTTTTTGGGCGCAGTCCGCCATCTCCGGTTTCTGCCACTCGGTGCGGCCGCTTTTGCTGTATAAAAACGCATCATAGATGCTGCCGTCATTCAAATCAGTCAGCAGTATCACATCGCCGCTGCTTCCGAAGCAGGGACTTTCACTGTCATTCCATAAATCCCTGCCCGGCCCCGTTCCTTTGCCGGCGGCAAGGGTCAGATCGTCTTCCAGCTCGTCAATGCAGCTGCTTTCATCATCCTTACGCATGTGTACGGTAATGTAGTCGCCTGCCGTAACCTCCACGGCCGGAAAGCGGTATATCCGGTCCTTTCCGTCATAGGCGCTTTCAATGCCGATTCCCGACAGATTGCCGGAGCGTACCACAAATACTTCAACAAATTCATAGAGCACGTACGCCGATGACGCCTTGCCGTCCTGCAGCTCCGACAGCACCAGGGCCGCTTTATGGTCATTGAATCCCACGAACGGCGCGTTGAACGACAGCGTGTTGCCGGCTGAATCCTTTATTTCGCCGTACACAACATATCCGCCGCCTGTCTGCGTGCGCTGCTGCATGGTGCACACTACCGTGCGGCGGTCATCCTCATACTCCCACGCGCTTTGCAGCGGCGCGCTTTCCTGCTCCGCATCGGCCGGATACACACGTACCGCGGACACCTGCACCGGCTCCGAAAACCGCATGCTCACCTGCTCCGCGGACAGTACCCGCAGCTCCTCCAGCACCGGGCTTTCATAATCGCCCGCCAGAATCTGAATGCCCTGCTCCGTGGCCCGGCAGGACACATGGAACACCGAGCACAGTACAACGACCGTGCATACCGCCGCCGGCAGTACGGTCTCACATACAACTGACGCAATCCGTCTCATACAAGCCTCCTTAAAGCCCCTGCGGCAGCCGCGCGCCATGAATGACACGCACATCATCTGCCGCCTTTGCGTTCAGTTTGTATGATGAAGGCTGGAACTGAATTGTATGAAATAAAAAAAGCCGCTGCTGTAAAAAAACAGCAGCGGCCGTGAACTTTTTGTATTATTTGAAGGGTGTACGGGCTTTTACAGCGTTATTGTTTCCACCATATACCGTATGCACTTACCGGTGGCATCTTCTACAGTTTTTTCAACTACGAATACAAGGCTTTTACCGCCGGCATCCTTAAAGATTTTGTCCACACAGTATCCGCTTACATTCTTACGCCAGTATTTGGGCGATCCGACCGTATAGCTTGCGGTGACCGTTCCGTTTCCGTCAAGCTTCTGCACTGCAATGTAAAAACTGGAAGAAACCGTTCCGTTTTCTTTTTTCACCGTCGGCTTCAGGCTCACCCTGTATGAAACGGCACCGTCCTCAAAATCCTGGAACAGGATTTCATCGGTTCCCTTTTTCTGCACATCGCTTCTGATATACAGAACATTATCAGGAGAAGTCGGCGCGAGGCCGTACTTTTTCAGCGTACCGTATGATTTACCGCACAGCTGCTCATACAGATCCTTGCCGTTTTTATTTACGGTGGCCGCTGACGGACCGGTCTTGAAGTTTTCTCCCTTTATAAAATCATTTTCAGCAACACGTACCGTATACAGTTCCGCATACGCTTCAAACCGTTTATCCGTCTTTCCGTACTGACCGAAAACATATACTTTGCCGTCCTTTGAAAAACCTCCGTCAACAAAGACGGCGGCATCACCGGCAAAAGCTGAAAAACAAAGAGATAAAACGCTCATTCCGATCAGAATTTGTTTTTTCATATATCCTCCCAAGTGACCATTTAGCTTGGTTTAAAAAGTCGGCTTCCTTTTTATTTTCGGAATATTAAACCGACACTTTACTAAAATGTCGGTTGCCATTATCATTTTTACATGACTCTTTCTTCCAGGAATAAACTCTTTCTGCTGTTCTGCGCGCTTATGCTCGCCGTAGCTTTTTCGCTTTTTAGCCTGTATATCTACGCATGGTTCAGCAACAATATTGTTATACCGCCGCATATTGAAACGGGCATTAAATCTAAGCTTTCACTGATTTCATACCGCTATCCGGCAGTTGTGCTGTCCATTGCCGCATTGAGCCTGATTGCGCCCGCGGGCGTCTTTTTGATCTACCGCAGCTTTGAAAAAACGCAGGCACCCGAAGTGTTTTATTTTGCGGTGTTCTTCTGCGGCTGCGCCTTTGAAGGGCTGCGCCTGCTGATACCGGCATTCAGATTATGGCAGAGCTTTTCGCTGCTTTTTCTGATGATCGGCAAAAGCATCTTTTTTTCGCGTATCTTCTGCCCGCTGTGCTTCTTTGCCTCCGCGCTTACAAGCATCAGGGATCAGCAGATGCATCTTGAGCGCAACCTGATCGTCATTGTCGCCGTGGCCATTATATTCGCGGCGGTGGTTCCGCTGAACACGGCCGTCACCACCGGTCGGCTTATCATTCCATGGGGCTACAGCATACTGTTCATACTTGTCCGCATCTGTATATTCATCGTCACGGCACTCACGTTGTTTTTTACCGCCATACAGCATGATAACAAAGATATGATTCGCAGTGTACACGGATATATTATGCTGGCCGCAGGATACGTGCTGCTGATTAATACCGACAATTATGCAATGCTCGCGGCAGGCCTGCTGCTGACGGGCGCAGGTACCTATGAGTACCTGACCAAAACCCATCATATCTATATGTGGCTGTAGGGATACAGGTTGTAACGGTGGCGGCAGTTATGCACCTATAAAGCAGGTGATGCCGCCCAGACAGATCGGAATTACTATATTATCAAGATCTTTCATCGGCAGCACTTCAATGAACATGCCTGCGCCTGCAATGATAAGGGCAAGCTTTGTACTGCCTGTATACAAGAAAACCGCGCAGAAAATAGCTGTAAAGCATGTCAGGCTGCCGGCAGCGGTTTTGCCGTGCGTTCCCGGAATATGTACATTGCCGAACAGCTTGCCGGCCAGGCTCGCCAGTCCGTCACCAAAAGCCAGCGAAAGAATTCCCACCGCCGCAGGCCGCTGCGGATACAGCATGGCGGTAACAAGGATGCCGACAACCAGCGTCAGCGGCCCCAGCACGAACCTGTTTTCATCCCGCTTACGGGCAGCAACTTCCGTCACCGCAGACACAACAGGTATTTTTATGCCGCGCAGGCGGCATAGTTCCGCAGCAGTATAGGTTATTCCGGCGGCGGCCAGCAGTATCAGACACAGCTTATACTGGTAGTGCAGCAGTACAGGAACGAACGCGGAGCAGATATGTATGGACTTTCTGAAGAGCTCCTTCTTTATATCGTTCATGTACTGCTTTATGAGCGCACCGGAGTGCCCGCAAAATAATCTCACGGCTGCAGACCTTTTTCTCCGGTCAATGTCCGGGGAATATCTCCGTAAATCGTCGGCTCATATGCCGGAATCGGATGCGTTATGTATTTAATATTCTGCTCCGCCAGATTGCTGCCGCCAAGCCGCAGCATTGTATCCGGATTACGGGTCAGAACATCCCAGGCCTGCATAGAATCCGTCAGATTGACGATTGCATTTGCATTCATTGAGCTGTTGCCCGTCTGCTGTGCAATCTTATACTGCGTTACGCCCAGATTATTGGCCGCCTTCATATATACATCTACGATATCGAATTCATCATACCGCTCATGTGGAAGCAGGATACCGTACCGGTTGCGGGTTACCGCTACGCTGTCCAGCAGGCGTTTGTAATAGCCTTCGGCCGCATAGTTGTCACCGCGCAGCGCCAGCACGTTGCCCAGCGCTATGAGCAGATGGTTGTCGTCGTGGACGTTTTCCGCCGCCTTGATGAATGAGCCGAGCGCGGAGCTGTACTCATTTCTGCTGTACTGTATTACGCCGACACGATACCGCAGGGAAGCGGTGTCGTTTTCATTCAGTATGGCGTTGCTGTAGTTACGCAGCGCATCGTCAGCATTTCCGCTGATAAAGTATGCTATGTCGCCCATACCGCTGTACAGCTTGCCTACATCCGCGTTTCCAACAAGCCCGTTGTTATCGTGCTCATCCTGGAATATGCTGATACCGTTGCTGAATGTTTCCTCCGCTTTTACGTACTCACGGTTGTCCGTGTACATTTCTCCGAGCATGCGGTAGGTGTCTATACGTTTATACACGTCCTTTTTAGACACCTTTACCTTATTGAACAGATCAATGGTTTCCTGCAGATAGGAAATAGCAGGCGTATTGTTGTCCGTCTTTACAAAGTACCGGGCCATATTATACATAGCAATCGGATTACCCGGAGACGCCTTTACGGCACGCTCCAGCAGCGGACGTACGTCTTCAATGACGGAGCGCAGGTATTCATCCGAAACGGCCAGTTCTCCGTATTCTTTGTCCAGCAGATAGCCGCTCAGCTCTATAAGGCTGTCGCCGTCAAGCGCTTTTTTCTTCGGGAAGAAGTATTCTTTGAGCTGCAGCACTTCGCGCAGATTGTCAGTACGGATAAAATAGCGCAGCATACGGGACAGATACAGGTCGGAAGATCCGAACATCTGTATGAGTGATGCATACTGCTGCCGCGCATCATCAAACTTCGCGGGGTCTTTTTCGGTTGCCCACTCAAGATAGATATCTCCAAGGAGCAGCATGCCGCTCTTGTCATTGATGTAGTGGTCCAATACATACCGCCGCACAATGGTTTCGGCGCGCTCATAGTTTGCCAGATCCTGCATCTCCATGACCGCATACTCAAGGCCCGCTTTTTTATCTAAATTGAAGTACGACAGCAGCCGCTTGTACATTTCTTCCGCGCGGTTGTACTGCTTATGCTCCTGATAGCCGTGGGCATACTTAAAGAACCATGATTTGCTGGGATGGTATGACAGCGCCTGTGCGAACAATGTTTCTGAGCTCGGATAATCTGAAGCTTCAAGCTGCTCGTATCCCTGCTTGTACAGGCCGGATGCCCTGACCGGTTTGTAGATAAATTCGCGTACGGCATAATAGACACAGATGCCGATCATGCCCGCCACAAGAATCGCCAGGGCGGCAGGAATAATCCTGTTGCGCAGCTGGTACTGCAGCGAGCTTTTATATGCCTGATATTCTGCAAATGAACGCCGCTCATAATCACGGGGTACATTGATAGTAATATCCAGCATTTTTTCGAGGTGCGCCGCCAGCTGACGTGCAGACACCTTCTTTAAGACTTTGTCGATTACTTCAAATACGGCATCATCGGTGAATTCGTTTTTTACGATAAGGTCTTCAACCGCAATGCGGACATTGAGCGGATAGTCAGCAAGGTTTTTCTTGAACTGAGCATATTCTTCATCGGTCAGACTCGTGCGGGGCTGATCCTCACCCTTTGCCTTTGAGCTTGCGGCTGCCCGCGGCTCGGGACGTTTTTCAAATGATGCCTCGCCCGCCGTATCTGACCAGCCGGGAATCTCAAAATCATTCTGCCCGTCAAGCTCAAATCCGTCGTCGCCGGATGCAAGGGTGCTGTCAGTTTCGGGGAATTCAAAATCCTGCAGCGCACCATCTCCTGCGCCTGCATCGGCGTCACCGGGCGCGCCTGCTTCTCCGTCCGTTCCCGCAGGAGCACCCGCTCCTGTCGGATCTGCAAACGGATCATCCATACTGAACGTATCATCGAGGCTTTCGTCCCCGCCAACTGCAACGGAAGGATCTAAGTCAAAATCACTTGCGGCAACAGAGGCCGCCACATCGTCATCAGGGCCGAGCACGGCGCCTTCGGGCGGCGCAAAATCACCGCCGTCATCAGGCAGCTGCCCGCCCATGTCAATTTCCTGACCGCTGCCGCCGAAGTCCTCATCGCCGGGCATAGTATACAGCTCATCAGAGCCGCCCGCGGGCGGTTCCGGAGGAATCGCTGCGGAACCTGCATCGGGGGGTACAAAATCTTCACCCGCAGGACTGCCGTCCGCACCATCTGCCATAGCATCGGTCTCAGCGCCGGTATCCGGAGGCACAAACTCATCAGCCGTACCGGGAATGTCGTCTGCAGCAGGAGCATCAGAACCGGGCGCGGCAGCATCTCCGGAAGACATACCGTCATCGGGGAATCCCAGTCCGCCCAGATCAAGTCCGGGAATGTCACCCAGACCGCTTATATCAAACTCATCGCCGCCGGCCGCAGTGCCGGCGTCAGGGATGCCGGCATCCGGAATACTGGAATCTGCGATTCCGGAATCTGCGATTCCTGAATCTGCGATGCCTGCATCCGGGAGTCCGGCATCAGGGAGTCCAGAATCCGGGATGCCTGCATCCGGGAGTCCTGAATCGGGGACGCCTGCATCCGGGAGTCCGGCATCCGGGATGCCTGCATCCGGGAGTCCAGAATCCGGGATGCCTGCATCCGGGATACTTCCGCCGGCATCGCCGATATCCCCGATATCACCCATACCTGCGTCGCTGTCTGCACCACCGTCATCAGCCGTGCCGGAACCGCCCGCGCCGTCCATACCTGCATCAACATCATCTATGCCGGGAATACCGCCGAACAAATCGTCCAGACTCATTCCGCTTACATCGATATCCTCGTCATCATCCATGCTGAACAGGTCATTGTCAGCACGTGAGGAAACTTCACCTTCGCTGCCGGCATCTGAAGGCTCAGGTGCGCTGCCGTCCTCACGGGGCATGCCTGCAATAAAATCATCTGCATCGCTTTCCGGGGAAATATCCGAAGGAATAACAGCAACGGACGGCTTTTCGCCGCGGAGCTTCCGCAGCTTGAGTTCATCGCCTAATGCAAGCACATCGGTACTTAATTGTTTTAACTGGTTCAATCCCGGCATGACGTTTTATTCTACTCCAAAAAAAGAGAACTGTCTTGTACGCTTGCGGGGATTCCGCCGGAACATCAGGTTCCGGCAGCCCCGGGCTCATTCTTTCAGCTCTTATATATAATTACGGTTTTTTTCCTCTAGGTCTTTACAATTATAGCCGATATTATGAATATGAAAAAGTTATTTTTTCTCATTACAGCACTCTGTATAATATCGTCCGCGCTTTTCAGCCAGCAGACCGCGCCGGACACCTATGAATATAACAGCCTTGTGGCAGAAATGGACGGCCCCGGCGCGCCTCAGATCAAAGGCAAGGACATTCTGTTCTCAGCCAAACGGGATAAGCATCATTTTGTGGGAATCGCATTTGATTTTGAGCAGTTCAAAATCATACACCCGTTCTCGATCAAGACAATGACCGATGCGGACGGGGAAATAACCGATTCATGGTTTTTCTACATTCTTACGCCGCCCGTAAACCTCACGTCCATCACCTACCGCCTTATTATTGACGGGCTGTGGACGATTGATCCGCTCAACGATTACACCGTCTATAATACAGCCATGGCGATTACGCTTTCAAAAATAGATATAGACACACGAATTCCTCCGTCAACCTATGAAATTTCAAAAGGAATGGTTCACTTTGTATACAAAGGTGAGCAGGGACAGCATATCCGGCTCGGAGGGACATTCACTAATTGGGATTCGTGGATTTATTATCTTACGGAAACGCAGCCGGGACTGTATGAAATTGATATACCGCTGCCGCAGGGAACCTATTACTACACGTTCTACAACGGTATTACGTCCATCGTAGACCAAAGCAACCCGATGCAGGCATATACAGCGGACGGCAGGGTTGCCTCGGTCATACAGGTACAGGACTGACAGCTGGCGCTGCTAGCGCTGCATACCGGACAGCTGCTGCATGAGCTTGGCCTGCAGGCCCTTGTTGCGGCTCAGCTTTTTCATGGTCAGCTTTATTTTCTCAAACTGCTTTATCAGCTTATTGACTTCCGCCACGCTGGTACCGGAGCCGCGGGCAATCCGCTTTCTTCTGCTGGGTCCGATAATAAGGTGATTGGCGCGTTCTTTCTTTGTCATAGACAGGATTATGGCTTCCTGACGCTTCATTGCTGACGTGTCGATGTTTCTGCCGTTCATCTGGCCGGCAAGCCCTGGCATCATCTCCATAATGGACTGCATGGATCCCATTTTCTTTACCTGCTGGAACTGTGCGAGCATGTCCTCAAGCGTAAACTCATTGCGGGCCATCCGCTGCTGAAGCCGCTCGGCTTCCTGCTGATCTACCGTTTCCTGTGCTTTTTCTACCAGAGAAACAATATCGCCCATGCCAAGGATTCTGCTGGCAATACGATCAGGATGGAACGGCTCAAAGTCTTCGGTCTTTTCACCAGTGCCGATGAACAGAATCGGCTTGCCGGTAATGGTCTTCAATGACAGCGCCGCACCGCCGCGGGCATCAGAGTCAAACTTAGTGAGTATTACGCCGGTAAGCCCCAGCTGCTCATCAAACGTCTTTGCAATGTCAACCGCATTCTGGCCGGTCATGGCATCCGCAACAAGCAGGATTTCAACCGGCTTGACGGCAGCCTTTACCGCGACCAGCTCTTTCATCATGGAATCATCGATCTGCAGACGGCCCGCAGTATCAACGATTATCGTGTCGAGTCCGTTCTGCTTGGCATAGGTGATCGCATTCTGCGCAACTTTCACCGCATCCTTTGAAGCTTCCTCTTTATATACAGGAACACCGATACGATCACCTAAAACGGTCAGCTGATCAACGGCAGCAGGACGAACCAGATCACAGGCCGCAAGCAACGGACGGCGGCCTTCTTTCTTGAGCCGTGCGGCAAGCTTATGCGCCGCGGTCGTCTTACCGGCACCCTGCAGACCAAGAAGCAGGATCACTGACTGGGTGTCAGGACCTTTCAGCTGTAAATCTGATTTTGTATCGCCTAAAAAATGAACGATTTTATCATAGATAATCTTTACAAACTGCTGGCCGGGGTCAACGGCGCGCAGAACTTTTTCACCTTTGGCCTCTTCAATGGTGCTGTTTACAAAACGGCGTACAACACGCAGGTTAACATCGGCCTCAAGCAGCGCCATCTTTATTTTTTCTACGGTTTCCTCAATGTTCTTTTCATTGATCGTAGCTTTTCCGCTGACAGTCCGTACAATATCACTGAACGTGGTGGTCAATTTCTCAAGCATATATTACCTCTTCATTAACAATTCTGTAAGGAAATCCTCAGGCTCTATTTCCCTGTTTAAAATCCGGTATAACCCGCTGCAGATAAGCAGACGGAGATTTTTCTGTACGCATATTTCATGCACGTATTTACAGGCTATGACACCTTCCGGCAGATACCCGATCTCACCGATATGCTGAATCAGGTCATCCAGATTCTTGAATTTGGACAGTATTCCGGAATTGATGATGTCGCGTCCGAACCGGCGGTTACGGCCCCACTTACTTTTACAGCTCACATCAAGGTCGCCTACGCCCGCAATAGACGTAAACGTCTCCGGATAGGTGGCTCCCATGGCAAAACCGATGGTCTGGATTTCGTTCAGGCCGGCCGCAAGCAGCAATGATTCCGTGTTGTCGCCGAATATCGTTGAATGCTCGGCAACCGCGTCAAGGCAGCCGTACACAATGGCAATGACATTCTTAACGGCAGCGCATATCTGTACGCCGATCACATCAAAGCTGGAGTACACCATCAGGCCGGGGACTTTCAGCAGATCCCTGAATTCAATCGCGAGCTTGGGATTTCCGCAGGCAGCAATAAGACCTGTCAGCTTTCCGACTGCAACTTCCTCCGCATGGCTCGGTCCGGCAATATAGACAATATTATGACGGTAATACTCCGGCAGCAGAGACTCCATAGACTCTACAATCAGCCGGGGCCCCGCCGCATCGGGAATGAATCCCTTTGTCAGAACGCCGATTTCTACCCGAGTCCGGGCGACTGCAGGCACATTGAGAATCTTTTTTAAATTATCCATTAAGTATAGAGACGGACTTGCAAACAGCAGATAATCATTACTGTTCGCAACTTCGGCAATGTCATTACTGACAGATACTTTTTCAGATAATGTATAGCCGGGCAGATATTTTACATTCTCATGGTTTTGGTTAACAGATGTCAGAACATCAGCATCGTGGGAATACATTTGCACAAAATGGCCTCCGCGGGCCAGCGCCTGTGCAACACCAGTTCCCCATGCTCCAGAACCGATTATACCGATATGCTTCTGGCTCATAGCTGGTACAGTATACTTAATAAACGGCTCAGTTTCAACTAAACGCAGGAATTACCGGCAGCCTGCGGCGCCGTCACGCAGCCGGCGCTCCACCGCATCTATGATATCGTCCGGAGTGCTGGCGCCGGCAGTTATACCCACCACGTTCAGAGAAAAGAACTCTTCGGGGATTTCCTGCGCAGATTCAATATGAGCCGCATGGGGGCAGGATACGGCAGCAGTATGATACAACCGCCGTGTGTTGGCGGACATCCGGCCGCCGATCACCAGTATTCCGTCACACGAACGGATAAGCTCGTCCAATGCGGTCTGCCGCTCCTGTGTTGCAGTACAGATGGTATTATGTACTTCAAGATTCGGCATATGAGCTTTCAGCAGGCCAGAAATACGCTCGAACACGGCAGGATCAAATGTAGTCTGGGACAAGAGCACCGCCCGAATCGTACAGTCCGTAAGCTGCCGTACATATTCTTCAGCCTCCGGCTCATTCTGCAGCAGCACAAGCTTGTTTTTTGCATAGCCCGCAATGCTCGACACCTCCCCGTGCCCTTTGTCGCCCGTCAGGATGACGGTATATCCTTTTTCAGAAAATTCAGCCGCGCGCTTCTGGTTGACTTTTACGCGCGGGCACGTTGCATCCGCAATCTGTGCGCCCTTTGCCGTCAAAGCCTGCTGCAGGACGGGCGGAATGCCGTGCGCACGGATAACAACGGTACTGCCGTCCGGCAGGCCGGGAATATCTTTTTCCTCCAGAGTATGCAGTCCTCTGTCAGTAAGTTTTTTCAGGACCGAAGGATTATGAATGAGCGGTCCCATGGTATATACCGGAGTCTGCATGTCCGCACACTTATCCAGCATTTCCT
>Ga0256405_10007093_pt1 | contig 17231 bp, 19 predicted proteins | sample RumenRJG_02DNA_FD_189096 | JGI IMG/M metagenome (GOLD analysis project Ga0256405, IMG submission 189096) | Bovine rumen microbial communities from Lethbridge, Alberta, Canada - RJG_02 | ecosystem: Host-associated > Mammals > Digestive system > Stomach > Rumen | place: Canada: Alberta...
GTAGATACGGTTTCCGATGCTTTGAACAAGCTGCACGAACACGATCAGAACGAGGCTGGTGGCAATCAGGTACTCGATTTTGTATGCCTGATAGCCTTTGCGTATGGCCACATCTCCCAGTCCGCCCGCACCAATGGCGCCTCCCATGGCGCTGTATCCCACCAGACTGATCATGGTCAGAATAATGCCGGACAGGATGCCCGGGAAAGCCTCCTTAAGATACACCCGCAGAAAGATCTGCACGTTGGTGGCACCAAAGCTTCTGGCCGCTTCAATCAGCCCCGGATCCACTTCGCGGAAGGCAGATTCAATGACCCGTGCCACGAAAGGAATCGCGGAGATGGTCAGGGGAACGATGGCCGCCTGAGTCCCGATGGCTTTGCCTGCGATGGCGCGTGTCAGAGGGATGACAAGCACCATCAGGATGATGAAGGGAAAGGAACGGAAGACGTTCACGATAAAGCTGAGGGTGGAGTAAACGATTTTGTTGGGCCGCAGCCCGTCCGGCGCGGTCAGTGTCAGCAGCACCGCCGGAATAAACCCGAGAAGGACGGAAAAGAGTGTCGACCAGAGCACCATGGTAACGGTTTGGCCAAAGGCCTTCCAGATCATTGCCCACATCTGTTCATTCAGCATCTCATTTTTCCTCCCTTGCCAGATATCCGGCGCTCTGCAGATAGGACAGTATCTGCCCGGCGTCCTTTTTATCCACGTTCAGTACCAGGCTGCCCATGACGCGGCCGCGAAAATCGGTCATATCTGCCCGGCAGATTGAAAAGTCCACATTCAGCGCCCGTGCCATGGACGTGATGAGTGTGACTTTTTCTGCGTTCTCCATAAAAAACACCCGGATGTTGCAGCCGGATGAGGGCAGGGGATCAGCGGTTCGGCCGAGAAAGGACCGGACGTCATCATTGGGCATGACGAACAGCTCTTCCGGCTTTCCTTCCTGAATGAGCCGGCTGTCTTTCAGGAAGGATACACGCTCGCAGATTTGTTTGACGACCTCCATCTGGTGGGTAACCACCACGATGGTGATGCCCAGTGTGCGGCGGATTTCGGTCAGCAGGCTGAGAATCTCCTGCGTGATATGGGGATCCAGCGCGCTGGTCGCCTCGTCGCACAGCAGTATTTTGGGGTTGAGCACCAGGGCGCGGGCGATGGCGACACGCTGTTTTTGACCGCCGGACAATTCTTTCGGTCTGAACCTGAGCTTGTCAGACAACCCTACCAGGGCAATCAGCTCATGAATCCGATCCCGGTTTTCCGGCCTGTGCGGATTGAGACCGGCAAAGTGCATGGGAATCGCCACGTTGTCATAGACGTTCAGGCGGGAAAGCAGATTGAAATTCTGAAAAATCATGCCCATCTGCTTCTGAAGGGAACGGAGCTCGGCCGTGTTCATTTTTCCTACCTCGCGGCCGTCTACGGCAATGGAGCCGGACTGATAATTCTCAAGACCGTTGATACATCGCAGCAGGGTGGATTTTCCCGCGCCGCTTTGACCGATGATGCCGTAGATTTCCCCATCGCGGATGGTCAGACTGATGTCCTCAAGCACCTGCAGGTTTCCAAAGCGTTTATAGAGGTTTCTGATTTCAATCATATCGCGCACTCTCCCCAATGAGCCGCAGGCTCTGTCCTCAAGAAAGGGCAGGAGAAGGAGTCTCCTGCCCATGGATTATCTGTACCTGTCTTACTTGACCAGATCCGCAGAAGGAATGACGGAGCCGGGATAAGTCTTATTGATGAAGTCTGCCACGTCCTGATTGGCAAAGGCGGCGATCAGGGCTTTGGTTTTGGCCGTTTCCTCATTGCCTGCCTTGACGACCAGATAGTTGATGTACTTATAGCTTTCATCACTGTCAGCGGCCTCGATAATGAGGGCATCTTTGGCGGGGTTCAGGCCGGCTTCAAGCGCATAATTGCCGTTGATGACCGCGGCATTCACATCTTCCAGGCTGTGCGTGATCTGCTCGGCCGCCAGTTCCACCAGCTCGATCTTTTTGGGATTTTCAGCCACGTGATTCAGATCATAAAGGTCATCTGTTTCACTCAGAGTGATGAGGCCATTGTCCGCCAGCAGCTTCAGGGCGCGTGACTCGTTGGAGCCGTCATTGGGAACGGCGATGGAAGCGCCTTCCGGGATGTCATTGATGCTGGCATAGGCGGCACCGTAAAGGCCCATGGGCTCCAGATGGATGCCCAGGACTTCCACCAGGTGCAGTCCGCGGGTTTCATTCTGTTCTACGAGATAGCGCAGGGTCTGGAAATAGTTGGCGTCGATTTCCCCGTCTTCCAGGGCCGTGTTCGGCAATACATAATCGGTGAAGGGAACGACCTCCACTTCCCAGCCTGCCGCTTCCAGTTTGGCCCGGACAACGCCCTCAATGATTTCCTCATGCGGGACGGCGGTGGCGCCGATGGCGATGTGACGATCATCTCCGTCAGGACCGGGAATCTCATCGGCCAGGGCGAAGGTGCAGAGCAGAACCAGCAGGGCGGTTAACAGAACAGCAATCAGCTTGCGAATCATGATGAATCCTCCTTTTAAGGTCTATGGCACCGCTGTTTTTTCGGTGCTCAAATTTGAAAACTGTCGCCGGATCATTGTCCGGTCAGCGCAATCAGTCAAAATGAATGTGACAGTAGCCGTTCGGATTCTTTTCAAGGTACTTCTGATGGTATTCCTCGGCACTGTAAAAATTCGCCAGAGGCAAACACTCCACCGCCAGCGGCTTGTCGTACCTTGTCTGAAGAACGGAAAGAGCCTCTGCAATAACAGGGAGATCACGTTCATCCGTGGAATAAATTCCTGTACGGTACTGGATGCCTTCGTCCTCTCCCTGCCGGTTGACAGAAGTTGGGTCGATGATCCTGAAATAGGCGTCCAGCAGGCTTTGCAGGGGCAGAACGGCCGGTGAAAAGACGACCCGGACGGTTTCGGCGTGGCCCGCGTGATGCTTCACTTCCTGATACGTTGGGTTCGCGGTAGGGCCGTTTGCATAGCCGACTTCCGTCTCGATGACGCCGGGAATCAGGTCAAAATATTTCTGGCAGCCCCAGAAACAGCCTCCGGCCAGGTAAAGGGTTTTTCTTTCCATGCTATATCCCGAATCTGTTTGCATTTCACATTCGATTCCGGCTCAGCAGGACAGCGTAGGAACCGCATCGACAGCGCATTGCCGAAACCTCCTTTCGATTTATGTGCATATTCTATCGATTAAGTAGACTATTGTCCAATATGAAAACCTGATGGCATGCAATAGGTTCTGCCTATCAGGCATTAGTTTCCGTCATCAGATGAAACGGCCTGCCTGAACCGGGCGGTTCCTGCCGGGAACTGGTACGTCGCCTGACGGCAGTGCATGCAGTGCCGGCCGGCTCTGAAGGCTTTGCGGCGTACAGTTCGGACACCTTCCGGCAAACGGACATCCGCCGATCTTTTCCAGGGTGTCGGGCGGATCACCGGCAAGCTGCCATTGCTTTCCGGATGGACAATTGGACATTTTCTCCTGATTTCGTTATAATGTGCAGCGTGTTTCTGTCGCACAGCGACAGATGGAAAAATACGGGCAGGAAGCGGCCCGGCAAAATGACCAGCATTGAGACCCATAATGGAGAAAAAATCATGACATACGAAGAAGCAGTAAAAACGATCAGGCCGGGCCGCTACCGGCATTTTAAGGGCAATGAGTATGAAGTGATCGGCATCGCCCGACACAGTGAGACGGACGAACCGATGGTTGTGTACCGTGCTCGCTATGGAGAGGGGTGTTTGTGGACCCGTCCGGCGGACATGTGGAATGAGACGGTTGAGCGGGACGGGCATATATACAGGCGTTTCTGCCGCCTTGCATAGAAACTTTCCCGGGGGGCGATTGATGAGCTGTGGAGGAGAGAGGATAATGACCAAAGCTGTACGCTATTACTCCAGGCTGGGGAACACAAAAACCATCGCAGAGGCGATTGCAGAGGGCGCAGGGGTGAAGGCCGTGTCTGTTACAGATGAACCGGAACTAACGCAGAGGGTGGATGTTCTCTATCTGGGCGGAGCTCCTTATGCGAATATCATGGCTCCTGAACTGAAAGCGTATGCTGAAAAGCTGGAATCCTCAAAGGTTGGAAAAGTGGTTCTGTTCACCACCTCCAACTGGTCAAGGAGAACCGTTCTCGCATTGAAGAAGATGCTGAAAGCGAAGAACATCCGGGTGTCTGACGAGTACTTCTATGCCCACATGCTCCACATTAAGGGCAGAGTTGATGCGGCACGGGAGTTTGGAAGGAAAGAATGATCCTGTTTGAAAGCATCCATAAAGGGACGGGGAAATGCCGGAGGAGAGGATGGAATGAGAAACGCAAAAGAATACTGTACCTGCACAGATTACAAATGCCCGTGTCATCCGGTCAATCATGATCAGGGATGCAATCTCTGTATTCTGAAGAACCTGAAACAGAAGGAAATTCCCAGCTGCTTTTTTCATGACATCGACTGCGAAAAGCCGACGCCTGACTGGCATTACCAGGATTTTTCTGCACTGGTGGAAAAAGCAAAAGCCGAAGGGAAACTGTGATAAAGATCATTCGTACCGTTTCTGACCGGGGATAGGTGAGGCCCTGTCGCGCAGCGACAGTTTTACATATTTTGGCCAGAACAGAGCCGCTCCGGCATAAGGCCAACATTGAGGCCCCAAAAGCGGCCCTGTCGCGCAGCGACAGTCTGGCAGACATGGGCGAGAACAAAGTCGCTCCGGCAAGGATGAAAACTGAAAGGTCTGAAGACATGAAATCCCCATTGGCGGAAGGACACAGGCCGACATACCGGCACGGTGCGTCCCTCGGTGAACCATCGGGTTGAGGAGTAGTCAGAGGCGTAAAATCAGGATAGATGGAGAAATGAAAACATGGAACAAAAGCTTTTTTCAGAATTACGGCCGCTATTTACATCCAGCAAAGAACGTCCCAATGAGATCAGGATCAGGATCCGCATGCGGGATCTGATCGCCCCGGAAGTTCTGCGTCATGCCGTGGATACGACGATGTCAAGATATCCCTATTTCTGTGTGGAACTGCAGAAAAAGGACGGTCAGTATATTTTTGCGGAGAATCACCGGCCGGTGGTCATCACAAATTCTCTTCACGGGGTGGATTTGAATTCCGAGGAGTCCAATTATCATATGGTGGCGTTTTGTTGGAAAGACAACTGGATCATTCTGGATATTTTTCATGGGATGACGGATGGAACCGGTGCATATGAGGTCGTAAGAACACTGCTGTACTATTATTGTTCAGAGCGATATCATGTCAGGCTGAATGACGATGGCATCCGGCTGGCCGGGGAGGAAATATCGCTGGAGGAGTGGATTGACCCGGTGGAGGGCAGGACGGATCTTCCGACTCCATCCCGCATAGAGATGCCCGAGGCGGTGAATCTTATCACTTCTGCCGGCCTTGAAAAGGATGACCGGTACACCGTATACAGTATTGCCATTTCCGAATCTGAATTTATGCGATTCAATCTGGATAATGACGGCAGCCCGGGTACCATGGTTTCCCTGCTGCTGAGCCGGGCGATTGCAAAACTGTACCCGGCGGAGGAGAAACGATTCGCATTGCTCTGTGCGTGAACCAGAGAAAGGCACTTCATGCGCCGCTGGCACATCAAAGCCTGGTCGGCGGTGTCATGCTGGAATATAAGAACCAGATGCGCGACTGGCCTTTGGACAGACAGGCGACAGCGTACCGGGGGATGGTTTTTGCTCAGTCGCAGGAGGAAAATGTTCTGAAGGGACTGGCTTCATCGAGCGGGATCTGCCGCATGATTCTTTCAAAAGAAAGTGATGAGGAACGGGTGGGGACAGCAGGATATATCAATGATCTGGCCAGCAGGATTGTTACCTCATCGGTGAGTTATGTCGGCAAGGCCAACTATCGGGAAGCCGAGCAGTACATCCGTGACTTCAGATTGTGGTCAACGCCTGCGTCGAATAGCCTGCTGGTTGAGATTTCAGCGGTGAACGGACGATTCACCCTCGAATTTCTCCAGAGGTTTTCAAGCCCTGTCTATGTGAATGCGTTTCTTGAGGAACTGGAAGAAAACGGAATCGTCTATGACCTTCAGGATGTCAATGATCTGGATCTTCCGAACATAAAGCTTCCCTGGGCGGAGTAACCATCATAGTCAAAGACAATCATTGCACAGGAAAAAACAGGAATCAGGGGTCGGGAAACCGACCCCTGATTTTTTTGACCGATTCCAGCCCATTTCTCAATGAAATTTTGCGGTATGTATCATGAATGACGCAGATGCGTCTTCCATGAAATAGACGTATCAGTAAGAATACGTTATAGTCTTCCTGGTGGAAACAAAGCATTTGATGCCGTAAACCGGCGGGTAAATGGCCTGCCGCCTCATCGGCAGTTTGTCCCAATAGGAGCTCCGGAAAGGTATCGGTGCCGAAGGCCCGGACTGCGGCTCATAAAGAACTGGCCTGCCGCCGTGGCGGCAGCCTGTCCCAATAGGAGCACTTGGTAAAGGATGGAATCTGAAATGCATGGACAATGTGTATGAAAGTGAAGAAGACAATGCAAAAGAAACGGGCATATAAAACCAGGATACAGGACGCGGAGGAATTTGGACTCTTCTTCAACTGCCTAACCAGACGTTATCTGTGGGATTTTGATGAAACGCTGATGGACCTGATCATTCGAATCATGCAGGTGTATCTCACCCGCTTCAGCAAACGGACGATTATCTGTTCCATACGGGATTTGGCGGGCTATCGAAAAGGGTTATTTGGGAAATTAGATGCAGAAATTCCGCCTGAGCAGAAAGAAAGATTCAGTTTTGTCCTGAAAGAGCTGGTAAAACGCTCCCTTGTCATTGATCTGAAAGGGTGCACGGATGAATGGTGGAAAAAGATGAAAATCCATGACCTGGCCTCATTTGGGGAGTTTACCGGATATGGTCGAAACAGTGAATGGGAGATGTTCCCGTCAGGTGATGCATTTGAAGCCTGGGTATACGAAAACCATCTGGATGAGGGGAAAGCGGTACCTGAGTGGAGGAAGGATTATCTTCCGTTGAAAGCAGATTTTTTGCCGGATTTTGCGGCTCTGTGTCTTGCTGCAGAGCAGTATTCCTATGGAAGAGTCAGTTATATGCCGGATGCCTGCAGGCAATTTATCGAGAAGAATATGGGATTGCTGACGGATGAGGGACTGGACCGGATTGCCGGGGATATTGAAGAACGCCTGCGGAAACGGCCTATCCATCCGAGCGGAGGTGGAATGGATGAAACAAAGGAATGGACGGATTATGCGAACAAAATCCGCAGGGAGCAGAGCATCAGGGAATGGAAAGACAAGAGCCTGGAGCTTGTGCAAAAAGACATTAGCCGGTTTGAAGAGGAAATCCGCAGGACGCTGATCCTGCCGGAAAATGCCGGTGAAGATCAGTGCGAGGCAGTGTGTGCCAGGGTGGAGGGAATTCATCGCTGCCTGCTGGATACCGCCTGTGGATGCGCGGACAAAAAAGAGCGCCTGAAGCTGATCCAATGGGCTAAGGGAGAAATCGGGAAACACGTTCAGAGAATTTGGGAAAAGGAAAACGGCCGCGACTATGTGAAAATCGGGCCCAATCTGTATATGCGCAAGCGTCCCGTAAAATGAAGGAAACTGAACCTGGCTGGCATTAAACAGCGATCATTTTTACGGAAGATTTCGGGATAGGGACTGAAAACAGATCTTTGCCAATCTACAAAAAACCGGACAGCTTTGTCCGCGAATGTCCGCTGTTCTGCATAAAGATTGATGCCGGAATACAGCTATCGCGCTTGTGACAAATGATGACCTGTATGCATATGCCCGGGTGCTCCCTCCGCTGGAGGAGAAATGAGCCGCAGGCCAGAGGAACATAAAGAGTGAATTTGCCAGGCTGTCGAACAGGAGTGCCGGAAAACAGGATGACAGGATGGCCAGTCAAGAGGAGGCGAGGAAGCGATGAGAAATCAGGAGTTTGCGCTGAAGGAAAAAGAAACGGGCATCCTGCGGGATGTTTGTTACGCAAGGATGAGTATCATGAATGCCGGCAAAGTCCGGGCTCCGGAGGAAATCCCCATGCACCGGCAGCTGTCCATGATTGCTGTACGACAGGCAATGGAGGTATTCAATTTTTTCTGCTGTGCATGGACAGGGAATGTGGAAGGGGTGAGACGGCAGGCGGCGGTTCAGGAAAGCATGGGACCACATGCCGGCGGGCAGTATTATGAGGGCATGATCGGTGCTTACAGGGCGATCATGGCTGAACAGATGAGAACAGACAATTATTCCGAGGAAGATGTCTATCATCTCCAGCGGCGGATGCAGGGGTTCATCAAGGCGCAGAAGGCGCCGGCGCCGCGGACGCTGTACATTGCGGACTGCCATTTTTACCACGGACGGCTGAATACGGAAATGGACCGGCGTGGGTTTGCTTCCGTGGAGGAGATGAACGAGCACATGATCCGGCAGTGGAATGCCAAAGTCACATCGGGAGATACGGTATACATCCTGGGCGATTTCAGCCTGGCAGGCAGTGTTCAGACATCCGGAATTCTGGAAAGCCTGAACGGGCAGAAACACCTGATTATCGGGAACCATGATGGCCGATATCTGAAAGATAAAACCTTTGAGGACCGTGCTCCGCTATTCAGGTCCAGACAGCATTACGCGGAAATTCGTGATAAAGGCAGAACGGTGATTCTCTCACATTATCCGGTATTTTCCTATAAGGGCCAGTATCGGAAGGATGGAGAAGGCCGTCCGCTGACCTATATGCTCTACGGGCATGTCCACAATACGCATGATGAGCGGCTGGTGAACCGTTTTATCATGGAAACAAGGGCGACATCTGTGACATCCAGGTATCGACCGGAACCGGAGCCGATTCCGTGTGAGATGATCAACTGCTTTTGCATGTTCAGCGATTATCAGCCGATGACGCTGGATGAATGGATTGAGATCGACCGGAACCGGCGGGAAGGGATGAACGGATGAGAATTGGGCAAGCCAAAGGACGCCGCAGGTGCGGCGTCCTTTGAGTGATTTGAAAGGGAATCATTCGATGAGTGCCAGCAATTCTTCTCTGGAGAGACTCATCAGAGAGGAACTGCTCTGACCGGAAATAATTGCATCGGCCAGTTCCCGTTTGGCTTCCTGCAGTTCCACGATTTTCTCTTCAATGGAATCGGCAGCAATCAGCTTCATGACGGTTACCTGTTTTGTCTGTCCGATACGATGAGCACGGTCGGTTGCCTGGTTCTGAACGGCCAGGTTCCACCACGGATCATAATGAATGACGACATCTGCTCCGGTCAGGTTCAGTCCTGTGCCGCCGGCTTTGAGAGAAATCAGGAAGACAGGGATGTCATTGCTGTTGAAATCGTTTACCAGTTTAAGGCGCTCCTGCTTTGGCGTGGATCCGGTAATTGTATAGAACGGGATGTCTGCTTTTTTGAGATCTGCTGCCAGCAGATCCAGCATCGAGGTAAACTGGGAGAAAACCAGCATCCGGTGTCCGCCGTCCATCGCACTCTGGATCAGATCCAGACATGCCTCGCGTTTGGCACTGGAACCATGATAATTCTCAAAAATCAGTGACGGGTCACAGCAGATTTGACGCAGCCGGGTAATTTCTGCCAGAATCCGCATCTTATCCTCATTGTTCTCTGTGGAGGCAGACAACAGTTCACGCATATGGACAACCTGCGCATCATAGAGTTTCCGCTGATCATCCTTCATGTCGGCAGTCTGAATCTCCTCCAGTTTTTCCGGCAGGTCCTTGAGAACATCTGTTTTTTTCCGGCGGAGAACGAAAGGTTCTGTCATTCTGGCCAGCTGCTGCGTTACCTCAGGATCCTTCTGTTTCATAATCGGAATTTCATACCGGGTGGAAAATTCGGAGGAAGTGTAGAGGAATCCGGGCATGAGAAAATCAAAGATGCTCCACAGCTCTGCAAGACGATTTTCGATCGGGGTGCCGGTCAGTGCAAAGCGGTGAGCGGCATTCAGGACACGCACTGCTTTGGATACATTTGCCCGCTGGTTTTTAATCACCTGTGCCTCATCCAGAACGACTGCGGAAAAGTGAAGATTATGATACAGCTCAATGTCCCGCCGGAGCAAGTCGTATGAGGTGATGTACAGATCTGCCATGCCCTCGGCAGCGCCCTGAAGAATTTTCTTGCGCACACTCAGCGTGCCGTCAATGGGGACGGAGGACAGTTCCGGTGTAAACTTTCGGCATTCCTCGCCCCAGTTATAGACCAGAGAGGCAGGACAGATGACGAGGAAGGGCCGGTTATCCCCTGATTTGCGCTGGGAGAGCATCCAGGTCAGCATCTGAAGGGTTTTTCCCAGGCCCATTTCATCCGCCAGAATGCCGCCAAAGCCAAACTGAGACAGCGTGGAGAGCCAGCGGAAACCATAGAGCTGATAAGGACGCAGCTGGTCGCTCAGACTTTCAGGGGCTTCAAAATCCGAATCCCGGATGGTCTGGAAGGAGCGGACCAGTGACTTAAACTGCCGGTTCCGGGAAGAGGCAATTTCATCATGTCCCTCAAGCAGCTTGTCGACGTACATGGCCCTGTACTTGGGTAAATGTACGTTCCCTTTCAGCAGATCCTCCATGGTCAGATTCATTGCTTTAAGAGCCTGATCCATCTCAGACAGGGATTCCGGATTGCGCAGATCGACAAAATCGCCGCTGCGCAGACGATGCCACTTTTTCTTCTGACGGTAGCTGCTCAGCAGTTCAAGCAGCTCTTCTGAAGTCAGGTCGTTTGTCTTTATGGAAAGATCCAGCAGATCGTTCTCCAGTCGTATGGACAGACCGGTCTTCGGAGTGGGGCGAATGGAGACTTTTCTGAAGGAGTCGCTGCCTTTAACCACGCCGAAACGGGAAAGAGCGGCAACGCCATCTGTCATAATCTGCATCAGATGATCATCATCTGCCGGCTCTTCAAACTGCTGAGTCGCCGGAGACGGCGTATGGAAGTATTTTTGAACAGCAGTCAGCACACGTTTTTCCTGGTCCGGATCACGCCCGAACTTGGAGGAGATGACGGGAGTAAAGCCGAGGATAACGCTGTTCTCCCCGTACTGGACAATGGTTTTACAGGTGATTTTTTCCTCAAGGTCGATGTAAAAGGTAAATTCGGGCTCGGGCGGAAGGAGATTGTTAAGGAGATCACCCAAATGATCATCCAGAATGATCTGTTTGGATTCTCTGAGCGCAGGAAGAATGCGGAAGGCGAATTCCGGGAACTTCTTTTCTCCGATGATACATTCGAATTTAGCTTTGTTGCCGGAAAGCTTTATAAATGGTTTCAGGTAGCCGAGACCTTCACCGCTGACCCGACCAAATACCTCTGACTTAAGAATATACTGGTATTTGGCACCGGAAAGCATAAGGGGAATATTTCCCGCGATAATGATTCCGGTCAGCTTCTGTCCTTCTTTCTTTGGGGTCAGAGAGATCTTTGCTTCCGGCTGGATTTCTTCGACGGAGAGTTCACAGGTATCATTACGGCTGCCCCATTGGTAGAGAATCGTTTGTCCCTGAAGAAGGTCAAACAGCTGATCCAGTGTTGCACCGGTCATGGGAAGGGATGAACCGGCAGAGAGGTTGGGATAGTAATGATAACCTCTGTGTATCATGTTGTTCATGTTTCTGACGGTGGCAACCCGGGTGGAGATGAGCTGGAACCAGGGATCCGATGTTTTTGTGAAGGTCTCTTCAGAAAAGCGTATTGTGCAGGTCTTGCCCATAACCATTTCCTGTTCGTTTTCAACGGAACTGGTCAGAGCTTCAAAGCTTTTGATTAAATAGCGGCGGCCGCCTTCCTGTGCGATATCGAAGCAGAGTTTCAGTTCACCGTCGTCTTCAACGATGCGGGGAACAAGTTCAACATCTGCTTTTTTCACAGCTGCATCATTTTCTGTGGAAGCCTCCTGGTTATCGAGTACCTCACCACTCAGAATGGACAGCAGATTGGCACCGTTTTTGTCAGTCTGATCTCCCGGATTATGGACGCTGATGTACTGATGGAGACGCTTCCAGAAAAGGAGTCCGTGCGCACAGATCCTCGCCTTTGCAGATGAGTAATAATAATTGTATCCAAGCGTAGTTTCGCCGCATGAGCATGCAAACTCATGGATTTTCTGATGAGAGAGGGTTAGCTTCAGGGAATTCGAACCAACTTTCCCATCGACTTTCATTCCCTGGGATCCGTCACTTAAGTATCCTTCGTGGATATGCATTTCAATGTTGATTGCTTCTTTTTCCAGCTGCTCTGCCTGTTCTGCATCATACTGACTGATGGACATTTGCGCATCGTGAAACGCGGCTCTTGTACGATAAAAAGAGCCGGCAGGCAGCGGGGAGGTCATTTTTTCAAAGATATCGTATGCAGGGAGAAGCGTTTTCTTCTTTTGTTCGAGTTCTTCCTTTTCTTTTTTTCGCCTGAGCCGGGCTTCTCTTTCCTCAGGAGTTTCTTTCATAACGAAAAGTCCATGAACCGATTCCCAGTAAAACAACAGGCTGGCCACATGTCGGCAGGGAGTTCCAACCATCCCACTAGAACAATCACAGGAATAGTAGTTTTTCCAAGAGAGTTTACGTTTTGTATTGGAAACCCGCTCAAGCCGGTTCCAGTCGGGATAATTTTCCAGCTCTTCAGGGGTGCGTGGAACATTGCGTACCTCAACGTTAAACCCCCGGACTGTTTTACAGGATGCTCCGGACATGTCCGGAAGCGTCTTGAAATCGGTCACAATTCCGGTACGCGCATCATGCTCACCATTTTTCAGAAGCGTTTGATTGGTGAAATATTGCCTCCAGTTCCAGACATCGGATGGTTGAGTTTGACTCATATTGCTGTAAGCTCCTTTACAAACGTTCTATATTAAATGCCGCAGGTACGCTGTCATGGCCAGGGGACGAAAACACGGCTTCACAGAAAAAGCAGCCAGGTCATTCGGTGCAGCCCCGGTACACAGCTGTGGCAATTGTTACAGGTTTTGCGGTTTAAAAGAAATCCACATCATTCGTGGTCTCTGACCCACTGAAGCAGTTCTTCATATTTCATGCTTCCATTTGCAGCAGAGAGTCCGACATGAACCAGTTCCTCGTCCGTGCACTGAATACGGATGCCGTTCATTTCGAGAAAAATCAGCATGATGTATACACCGATTCGCTTGTTTCCATCGACAAACGCATGATTGGAAATCAGCGCATACCCCAGCCGGGCTCCCTTTTCTTCTTTTGATGGATAGAATTCCTGACTTCCGAAGCCTGCAAACGCACTTTCCAGAGCAGAATCCAGCAGCCCTTCGTCCCGTATGCCGACGCTTCCGCCGGTAGCTTCTGCAAGCAGCTGATGCAGATGCTTTACTTTTTCTATGGATATTTTAATCATTTTGCAAGCTCCTCAAAAGCAGCCCTGTGTTCACGTAGAATCCGCGCTGCAACGAAGTCGATCTTCTCATCTTCCGTCATTTCGATCTGCGGTTCCTTATCCAGATCAATAAGCAGAAACTTTGGCGTGTTGTTCTTGAATACGACAATATGTCCTTTCTTCTCAGCCAGTTTCGAAACTCTGGAAAAATTCTGATTGGCCTCTGTGGCTGTGACAATGGCGCCGGTATCGATATTCATCTGATCATCTCCTCGGCCATATCATAGCAAAATAATAGGTTGAATTCAACCTATTATAGGCAAGCTCTATTCATGGAAGTGTCAGACTGATTCGGCTCTTGCCTGACCAACATCCACCTGATGAAATTGGCAAGACAGGGAATAGACCCGATCGGGAAGATCTGCAGAAATAGATTCAAAATCTTCCCGATCGGGAAATTTCTGCCGGAAACACATTGATATTGCACCCGATCGGGAATTTTCTGTTGGAAAACCATTGACATTGCACCCGATCGGGAATAAAATGCAAACAGGAGGGTGATTTGATGAGAACTGATAAGATTGCTTCCTTTGTCCGGGAGAACCGGAAGGCTGCGGGCCTGACCCAGGAGGAATTCGCCATCCGCTCCGGTCTCGGTCTGCGCTTCGTGCACGATCTGGAACAAGGGAAGGAAACCGTGCGCCTGGACAAGGTCAACCAGGCCCTGGCCATGTTCGGCATGGAGGCCGTGCCGGGCCGGATCGAACGGAAAGAAGAGGAGGAGCAGCCGTGAACGTGCTTCGTCAGGCCGGCGTATATGTCCGGGATCGTTTCGCAGGGCTGATTCAGGAGACGGATGAGGGCTATCGCTTCACCTATGATCCGGCTTATCTTGCCTCAGAAAAACCCAATGTCGTCTCGCTGACACTCCCTCTGCGGGAGGAATCTTACACTTCCAGCACGCTGTTTCCTTTCTTCGACGGGCTGATCCCGGAGGGCTGGCTGCTGGGTGTAGTCAGTCGGAACTGGAAGATCGACCAGAAAGATCGCTTTGGCCTGCTCATGGTGGCCTGCCATGACTGCATCGGCAGCGTCAGTATCCGGGAGGTGGGGGCATGAACTGTCTGTGCTGCGGAAAACCGCTGAAGGAGCCGTTCCCCACCTCAGGGTGGCATCCGGCCTGCATCCGCCGCTTTTTCGGTACGAAAACACTGCCGGAAATCGAACTGTCGGATGAGGCACTCATCCTGCTGGCGGAGAAGGCTGTGCAGAAGGGGCATACGGTGCCGGGTGTACAGAAGAAGCTGTCCCTCCATCTCTCCATGGAACACACGCCCAGACTGACTATGGTGGACTATCCAACGGGCTATATCCTCAAGCCGCAGGTGCCGGAGTTCCGCGCGCTGCCGGAGGCTGAGCACCTGGTGATGCAGATGGCAGCTGCAGCAGGTCTGTCTGTCGTGCCTCAAGCCCTTGTCCGTCTGACAGACGGTTATGCCTATCTCACCCGCAGGGTAGACCGGACGCGCAATCAGGACGACACAGCCGTGCAAATGCTTGCCATGGAGGATTTCTGTCAGCTGGATCTGCGGCTGACGCAGGATAAATACCGTGGCTCCTATGAGCGATGTGTGAAGGTGATCCGGCGGTATTCCTCGCGCCCCGGCCTGGATTTGTCCGAACTGTTCCTGCGGCTGGTCTTCTGTTTCCTGACGGGCAATTCCGATATGCACCTGAAGAATTTCTCCCTCATCGAGACCAGTCCGGAGAGCGGCGTCTATGTGCTGTCCCCGGCCTATGATCTGCTGCCGGTTAATGTCCTTATGCCGGAGGACAAAGAGGAATTCGCCCTGACCATGAACGGCAAGAAGATCCATCTGCGGCGCAGTGATTTCCTCCTCTTCGCAGAAGCTGCCGGCATTCCCAGGAAAGCCGCAGAGACGATGATCAGGAAGATGCTGAGCTTCGTTCCTTTGTGGCAGAAGTTGTGCGATGAGTCTCTGCTGCCGCTGGATTTGAAGCAGACACTGAATGAACTGATCCGGGCACGGTGCGTCAGACTGACGTAAAAAAGCCGCCTCCCCCCGAAGAGGCGGCAGCAGAGCCTGATCAAAGGCCAATCTGGCGAGGATGCTTTTCCAGATGGTCGTTGCGCATCCTTCCATAGCAGCCGATGAACTGTTGAGGAGCCGAAGGACTGGCTGTACACTGCTGAGGAAAGGCCTTGTACTGGGGCGTAATCCCTGCCAGGGAGTGTCCCTGAAACGGCATGAGAATTCAGTCGCCAGGATTGTCACCGGATGTTTTCTTTTTGGACGAATCATCGCTGTGATTCAGATAAGTCCCTATGGATTCAAAATCGGAAGCCAGTTCGGACAGCAGCTGATTGATGTTCTTCAGATTAAGAGCAATTTTGCTGAACAGCTCAGATATGTCAGGGACATTTTCTTCATTTGAATTACGAAGATCGGCTGGTATTTCCTGGACACTGACAACTTTTTTACGTAAACGGCCCTCTGAACCCGTTGGAATAACCTGATTACTTTCCGGGTCCCATTTTCCAATACAAGTTCTTTTGGGTACTTTTTTCTGCTTTTCTTCGCTCCAGACATACTGGGTGTCATATACGTAGTAGGTGTTATTATGCTTGTTGTATGAACGCGTGATTGACATGGCGAAAGATTTCCTCCCATGGTCAGTGATATGTTAATGTCAGCGAGAACGTGAAATCAATTATCTTTAACGTATTTGGGATTTACATCAGCCTTGAGCATTGCTTGGTACATTTGGTCAAAACTGCATTGTAAATGTGGACGAGTCGTTGGCGGTTCGTTCGCATGGAACCCAAAACGCAGGAAATAGGTACACGAAATTCTTCTAAGATTCCTATTGCTGGTTATCAACTTCTTCAGTTGAGGTATTCGATATAGAACTATCTTTCATGAAAAAGTTGACAAACAAATCATCTCTTTTGATTGTTTCTGAGGGAATGACCCTCTTAGCATATGAAGTCCAGATAAATATCGTAAGCAGAGGATGGTTCCTCCATATTGTTCTCGTTACCAAAGTGGATGTTTACAAGGTTATCATTCCAAAACTTCTGAAAATCATTCATGTCGACACACCGGAAGCAATATACCAACCCAAAGTTGTTATGTCAACGACATATTACTTTCTGGTGCATCTGCTGCTTCTATGGGCTGCGCAATGACAGAAAGATGCCCGCATCCGGAAGCAGCGAAGGCTATGATCAACTTCCTGATGAGTCCCGAGGGCCAGATGGTACTGGCTAACCGTCTTGAGACACAGCGTTTCACCAATCTGAAAGCAGAGGATGAACTCAAGTAGCCGCCTGCAGATGATACGATCAATTGTGCAGAGCGGGATGTCCCGTGGCTGACTGAGCATAAGGAAGAATTGTCGAATAAGTGGAATGCCCTATGCGCGCAGGTCAATAAGTAAGCTGTCACGAACAGGACGGATCATATCGGTCCTGATCTGTTTTGAGGAGATCCGGACCAGGTCGGTGAAAACGAAGTGGGTCCGGGTAAAGAAGATCATTTATGCAATTTGGCCATTGGCAGCCTTTCTGATCTGAGGGGACTTGACTTTCCTGTGTGGGGAGATGTATATTTCAGACAGCAACGGTGACCTGGTACGGAGGTGATTGAATGACAAAGGAAGAAGTTTTGCAGTTGTCCGAAGCGGAAAGAAAAAGAAAGATAGATGAATGCCTGGAGCTATTGAAAATGCTCACTGCAACGCCGCAGAGTGACTGGCATGCAGGGTTTGAAG